>Ga0334888_1000241_pt1 | contig 90773 bp, 96 predicted proteins | sample GraSluR1_MG_FD_207227 | JGI IMG/M metagenome (GOLD analysis project Ga0334888, IMG submission 207227) | Sludge microbial communities from methane-producing bioreactor in Wageningen University, Netherlands - Granular Sludge_3_08-R1 | ecosystem: Engineered > Bioreactor > Anaerobic > Unclassified ... | reverse complement strand
AATAGGTCATGTCCATGTAACCATAATAAATCCCAGATAAAGAATATTCAGGGTATTTATTCTTCAAATGCACTCTTAGATCCATGATATATTTCATCAATCCTTGGTAGGCCTTCTGGATGTAACCTTTATCCACCTGTTTCTTGTATTCCTGCATATATTCCTGAAAGGATTCCATATTAGTTATTCTCCTAAAATAGCTTTAGAAAACTTACTAAATCCAATTATGTTGATAAATATTCCCATACGTTTTTTTATACCCTTTTTGTTGTAATAATCTAATATTTTTCCGATGTAATCTATAACCTGGTCATCAGAAAGGTTTTCAGCTAATAGTTTTCCTTTACGGACTTGAAGCCCACATGTCCCTCCAACCATCATTTTCCAGCCCTTTGGAGTCCCAATGAGGCCTATGTCCCTGACTGCTGATTCTGCACATGAACTGTTGCAGCCAGAAATGGATATTTTTACTTTATTGGGTGTTTCCATTTTGTGGAAGGTTTCGTCAATCCTTAATCCCATTTCTATGGTGTTTTGATATCCCTTCTTACAATAAGTGTTCCCCGTGCAAAATTTAACTGCTCTTACACATTTTCCAATATGACCCCCCGGTTCCATATCCAGATCATTCCAGATATCATCAATGTCTTCCTCTTTAACACCATAGAAACCAATCCTATGCTCGGAAGTCATTTTAATTGTTTTAATCTGATACTTTTCAGCTACATCTGCAATTTTATGTAAAGTTGTAGGATTTACTAAACCACCAGGGATGTAAGGTATTATAGTGTATGTTTCCATTCCTCTCTCAACTGCGGCTCCTTTCTCCGGAACATTTTCTTTCTTTGGCATGTTTTCACCTTAATTGGTATTTATCAAAAACATAATTATTAAAACTATAATTAGAGATAAGTATGGATGTGAGGGGTTTGTATGATTACCGAACTTACCGAGAGCAAACAACTTAAAAAAGAATTGTTTTCATTCTTGATTATTACGTTTACAGCTACTACATTTGTTACACTTGCGATTTATTTAATTTCTGGCCCCATATCCAGTTCACCATCCAAATTATGGTATATGACACTTCAAGTGTGTATGCTGATACCAGCCAGCACAGCCATAATCTGTATGTTATACTTCAAATCACCAGCCCTATCCAAGGAAACAAAAATTGTTTTCACATTATTCCTGTTTTATGTTATTCTATTCTGCTTTGAAAGTTATGTTAAACCAATTTTAGGAACTGTAGGAATGCCTATGGTTGCATTACAACCGACATCTGTGGAAATACCGCTGCTTTCCATGATTGTTGCTTTTACAGGAATTTTAACCGTAATCATCCTGAACTTGAAAAAGCAATGGAGGAAAAACCTGGAATCCTCAAAACTTTTCTTTGGAAAAAATTTAAAGAATTATGTGTTTATACCCCTTCTTCTTTCATTGATAACAATTTTCAGCTTTATCCTAAATTACATTTTTGGATTGGGCGTTCCAAGTAGAGAATTTAGTCTTTACCTTTTCTCTAACACTTTAATACCGAGTATTTTCCTCTCATTCTTGGTTTTGTGGCCAAATTACTTTGGTGAAGAGTATGGATGGAGAGTGTATCTCCAGGACAGGTTATTCCCCCTATTAGGCGGTTATAAAGGAGTTCTTACACTGGGAATTATCTGGGGGCTTTGGCACACTCCCCTAATTCTGGTGGGACTCAATTTTCCAGGGCAACCCCTGCTTGGAATAGTTCTAATGGTTATTTCTACAATTATAATGGGGATTATTTTCAGTTACGCTGTTTTAAAAACTGGAAGTGTCTGGATAGCAGTGATCCTGCATCTGATTCTGGATACGATTTATCCAGTAGCCCAGTATTATATTGCAACCCCCTTTAATCCAGTATTCTCATTTAGAACAGGAATTTATGGTTTCGCTCTCTTAGCATTATTTGCAGTGGTCTTATTAAGGTCTAAAGTCTGGAAAACTGATAAAAATTTGTTAACTGATTAAATTAGATTTTACTTGGAAGCATGGTTAATAATAAGTGGGGAAATTGCAATTAGGAAGTTACAATAGGATCAATGCTAATGAGAGATAAAAGATTTATAGCTGAACATCGTGGCGGACCTCTGAAGAAGGAACAACACTACCAGTTAACAGAATGGGCCTGTGCCTGTTCAAAGCATATATTGTATCTTTTCGGTGAAGAAATAGATGTAAGACTGATAAATGCACTTAATGTAGCTTTGGAGTGGACTAAAGGAAATGTATCAGTTGGTGATGCTATGAAATCTTCAAGAGATGCCCATAAAGTTGCCCGTGAGGTTTCAAATCCCACTGCAAGGGCAGTGGCTCGTTCTGTTGGACATAGTGTTGCAACTCCCCACATGGCTGACCATTCACTAGGAGCAGCATGGTACGCCCTAAAAGCAGTGCAAAGTGCAGGCTGTTCAACAGATGCCGAAAAAGAATGGCAGAATGAAAAACTTCCATCAGAAATTAAAGAACTGATCTTAACTGCTAGGGAAACATCTAGATTTAAAAATATAGACATCTGAGCCATAAGAATAAGTCACCATTGAAGTCTCAATAATAAATATATGAAAAATAGATTTAGCCCATTATGTCCCTGCGCTGGTAGGCTAAAAGTCCCATTAATACAAGTAATGCTGCTACAATTGAAAGCAGAATAATTGGCGTTTTTATGGTATCCCCTGCAAGTAACTGGGGTATGTGGGTAAAGGGAGAAATATTTAGTATCCACTGATTTATATCAAAAAATTCGCCCAGTAAATCAATAACCACTATCACTGCCAGTGCAACCCAACTTAAGGAAGCCAATCGCGGGAATGCTCCAAATAAAAGCATAGAAATACCAGTAAAAACCCATATGGCTGGTAAATACATCAGAGCAGCTCCCACAATACGAATAGTAACATCAGATATGTCGTTGGTTAGTAAACCATAGCTTAAGCCCATGCTCAAGGCAAATATAATCAGAACCAGGGCCGGGGCGAAAACAGCAAATATCATGTTACTGACTGCCCACCCATTCCTACTAACAGAACTGGTGAGAACCATTTCAGAATATCTGTTTGATTCCTGTGACTGGAGCTTTAAAGTAGCCAAAATGGCATAGAATGCGAATATAAGACTTAAAAACGATAACATCATAGTAAAATAGCTATCAGTTATTCCAGCGTTACCTCCTAATTGCAGAATCAGATGAACAAATTGAGGATTGCCAGAAATCATATCTGTGATAGTTTGGGCAGTAAATCCAAGCATAATCCCCATTAGGATGAATATTATTATCCAGAATGTTAACATACCTCTGTGCAGTCTCCATGCCAGAGCCAGTGAACTGCGCAAGTAATTAGATGCTCTGGCTGGGCCCGGCCTCTGGCTTATGATTCCCGCCCCTAAATCTCGCATGGATGAGAGCCAGTAAGCCATAATAGTCATAAATATGATGAAAAACAAGAATATTCCAAATATCCACATTTCATTCCCTGCAAAAGGACCAATATGGTGCACCCAACCATAGGGCGATAACCAGGAGACCCAAGAATAATCACCATCATCCCATCCAAAAACACGTACAATGAAAAAACCTACCAGAAGACCTGCCATTAAATAGCGGGCATCTCCAGAGTTTTCTGTTAACTGAATCACCACACCAGTTATAGATGTAAATAAACACCCGAAAGCAGCTAAACTCATCCCCATAACCAGTGAATTATAAACATCTAGCCCCTGTGCTGCTAATCCCAGACATATCAAAACTGCGATGATTAAATTCACCGCAAATGTGGTGACAAGGGCTGCGCTCAACACTGCCTGCCTGCCTACTCCAGCAGAGTTAATTAATTCTAGTCGTCCTTTCCTTTCCTCACTGCGGGTATGTCTGACCATTAAAAATACACCCATCAATCCCATTATAAGTGAGGCAGGAAACCCTATTCTCCATACAGTTAGACCTCCTATGGATGGATCGAGCAATGACCCTAGAAGTGAAACAACTGCAGGATTATTCTTCATTTGCAGATAAAATGCCATACGTACCGTTTCATCCGAATAGAGGTTGATAAAGCTGGCAGCGACAAATGCAACCAGCAGGACCATGAAAAGGATCAATAAAGGTATGATTATCTTATCTCTCTTCAACATGAGGCGAATAATGGTTAGAGTACCAGAGTAATCATCCCTACTTCTCATTTGATCATTCTCCAGCGGTTTCTTCCTCTGAAATCGAAGCTTATTCATCACCGTAATATCGGATGAATAACTCGTCTAATGTAGGAGGTGCACTTAAAAGGGATTTGATACCATATTGTGTCATATATTTTAGTATAGAATCTATTTTTTCCGTATCCACACTGAAATGAGCATGGGTACCTTCCAGGGTAAGATTATGAACTCCGGGCAATTCTTCCAGGCCAGAGGTGGGTTTCAGGGTATCCACGGTTATCGAAGTGCGGGTGAGGTGCCTTAATTCTTCAAAGGTGCCTGTTTCTATGATCTCTCCTTCCCTAATTATGCTTACCCTGTCACAGAGTGCTTCCACCTCAGATAAAATGTGGCTGGATAATAAAACCGTCTTGCCATCTTTTTTTAGTTTTTTAACCTCTTTTCTGAAAACTCCTTCCATTAGTGGATCCAGTCCCAGAGTAGGCTCGTCAAAGATATACAATTCCACATCACAAACCAGTGCCGCTATTAGGGCTACTTTTTGTTTGTTACCAGTGGAATATGCACTACATTTTTTGGTTGGATCCATTTTAAAGATTTTTATTAGTTCTTCCAGGCGTTCTTCAGAGAATCCACCTCGAAGTCTGCCTAATAGATCGATTACTTCCCCACCGGTGAGTTTAGGCCATAGATTCACTTCACCAGGCACATAAGCCAATCGACGGTGTAATTGCACAGCATCCTTCCATGGATCCTGCCCCATGATCTTGACATCACCGTCATTTTTCCGGAGCATGCCCAAAATAATGCGTAGAGTGGTGGATTTACCTGCTCCGTTGGGGCCAATAAAACCGTAAACTTCTCCTTCTTCTACCTTTAAGTTTACTTTATTTAGAGCCTGGTGTTTACCATAGTATTTGGTTAAATCTTTTATCTCGATTACAGACATTTCCCCACCTCTAAAATCCCATCCGTAGATGTTCTTATCATCCCAATATGGTCGAAAGTGACTTTTTATAGTATTCAAATACCTTCGATTCATCACAACCCATAATTAGTTGGGTTATGATGTCGGTGTAGATGGCCATTAAAAGTTGACCTGCAAACACAGGGTCAAGTTCTTTCTTGAGAAGTCCTTTATTCTGTTGATTTTCAAGAATTTTGGTGAAAAATTCTATTTTCTTTTTATAAGACTCTCTGTTGAGCTTCTGGATTTCTTGGTCATGTGATGAAAGCGAAGTTACTTCAAAAGCCAAATGGAAGCTCCCTTTAAATTTAAGCAAAATGTTGTATAGCTCGTTGAAAATCTCATAAGTGTCCTTGTCTTCATCAGATAGTAGTTGCACTTCAAACATTTGGACATTTGAATCTGTAAATAATTTCAAGAGGTCTTCTTTACTTTTTATATATTTATATAAGGTTGGTTTGCTCAATCCAGCTTCCTCGGCTATTTCTTCCATTTTTGAGTTATGATATCCTTTTAGAGAGAAGACTTTAAGTGCTGCTATTGCAATTTTCGATCTCATTATGTCCTTGTATTCAGGGAGTACTTTCGGCATTTACAACCACAATTTAAGTAAGTTGAATTAAATATTTAAATTTAACTGTGAGTTAATTTTAATTAACTTATAGTAAATTACATAATTCACTGAATAACGGAACCATTAGTTTGAATAATCTTTAAAATAGTCAAAATCTAATTATAATCCCCTACTGTATTTTAAATTAAAAAAATAACATTAGTTGCAATTTGTCATACATCTCCTCTTTAAACGAACTATAATTTCGCGACTTTCAACAATAGTTTGTAAAAATCTTCAGGAAGGTCGGCCATGGGAACATGTGATGAGGGGAGTTCAAAGTAGGTCCATTCACCTTTTTCATCTTCGACTTTTTCCTTAGACAGACGCGTTACATCTATAAACTCGCTGTTGGTGCAGCGGATGTAGATTTTATTTATTTTTTCAATTCTTCGGGGATCGTACTGTAATTTCTCCACATAGGGAGGGTTTGGTTCTGGTAAAGCTGCCTCATAATCTTCACTGCAATAAACCATATTCAGGATTTCAATAAGAGATTGGCCCGGTTCTGGTATTGCTGAATCGAGATACACCAAATGCTGGATTCTATGTGGCATTTGATGAGCCACTCCTGTTATCACCAATCCACCATAACTGTGTCCTACCAAGATAACTTTTTGCAGATTTTTTTCAGAAATAAGAGTGCATACTTGTTCTATGTGATCACTAAGGTTGCTTATGGATTCTTCCAGGAGTTCTGGCGCATATGCATGATTTCCAGCTGATATTAGGGCTTTTATGGTTCCATCCCAATACTTAGCACCCATATAACCAGTTTCTGTTACTATTTGTTGTCCGGATAGTCTATTCCAGGTGTCCGTGGACATATTACCCCCCCTGAACCAGTACGTAGTTTGCCATTTTATCTACCGAAACTCACTATTATATACTATTTATGATTCCATTATTATTAATGGAGTTGATTTTTTGACAACTTTAGAGAAACGAAATCTAAAAAAAGAAATGTATACTTTTCTTGTTGTTACTTTTGCAGCCACTTACATCCTTCAAATAGGGATGTATGTTATTGCAGGTCCTTTATCATATACATCGCCCTTTTGGAGTGTGGCACTTTCAGCTTCCATGTTTATGCCAGCTATTGTTGCCATATTTTGTATGACTTACTTCAAATCCGAAGCACTGACTCGAGAAACAAAAATTATCTTCACATTTTTTATAGTTTATGTAGTTCTCTTCCTTTATGAAAGCTTTTTCCCACCAATTATGGGAAGTATAATGGATAAACCTCTCCTATCCGGTATTGTTGGAGTTTTAGGAATTTTCACATTAACCTTACTGAACTTGAAAAAGAAATGGAAAAATGGTTTGGAACTCTCAAAACTGCACTTTGGAAAGAATATCAAATATTACATTGTTTTACCACTAATACTTTCCGTAATACTCATTATAACCCCTATTCTGTATTATATCTTAGGATTAGGTTCTCCGGCCTCAGAATTCAATCTTTACATGTTCTTTAACACCTGGGCACCCAGTTTAGTTATTTTTTTCCTCATATTATGGCCCTCCTATTTTGGTGAAGAATATGGGTGGAGATATTACCTTCAGGACAGACTATTCCCACTTTTAGGTGGTTACAAGGGTGTTCTAGTACTGGGTATCATATGGGGTTTATGGCATGGCGTGATCATAGTGTTAGGACATAATTATCCAGGATATCCTATCCTTGGAAACGTTCTAATGACTCTTTATTGTATTGTATTGGGGATTATTTTCAGTTACGCTGTTCTAAAGACTGGGAGCATCTGGATTGCAGTAATATTGCATTTAATTAATAATAAAACTGCTCCTGTGGCAACGTCATTCATTGCTAATTCTGATAACCTTATATTGGGTTCTATCATTGGGACGGTAATTTTAGCAGTATTTGCAATAATTTTATTAAAGTCTGAGGTTTGGAAACGATTTAATAACACCACAGTAACTAATTAGACAAAACAAAACCAATTTAATGTTTAGTGAATTAATTAGATTAATTAAAAAAGAAGTATCAATTCACTCTAAAAATTTCAGAGCTCATAGTAAGAGATCCATCTTTAAATCAGACAAAAGAGTCCGATTAGTATCCGGCAAGGAAAATTAAAAAAATGTTTGTCCTTCATTTTTCTTTTTCTTGAAAAATAATGGTGAATGATGTTCCTTGACTTGTGTTCAGTTCAATTTCACCGTCAATTTGCGATGTTAAACTGTTCACCAGTTGTAATCCTAATGAACTTGTATTTTTATAATCTAAATCTTCTGGGAAGCCAATTCCATTATCACTGACTTTTAAAACAATTTTTTCATTTTTTCGGTTGAGCTCTACCTGGACATATCCACTTGCATCACCAGGAAATGCGTATTTCATGCTGTTGGTAACAAGTTCATTCACAATAAGTCCTAAAGGAACAAGCGTGTTAATATCAATCTTCACATCCTCTACATTAATATCCAATCTAACTTGTTCCGGATTAGAGACCATAGTATGGTACAAATCAGTGACAAGACATCTTATGTAATCACCAAAATCTATGTTTTTGAGGTCTGTGGACTGATACAACCTTTCATGGATCATAGCCATAGATTTAGCACGGTTTTGACTTTCTTTGAAAACGTTACGCGCCCCTTCATCTTTAATATAAGATGATTGTAGATTGAGTAAGCTGGAAATAATCATTAGATTATTTTTAACCCGGTGATGGATCTCCTTAAGAAGCATTTCCTTCTCTTTTAAAGCTTTTTTTATCTCAGTTTCTGCCTGTTTTCGTTGTATTGCTACTGCAAAAAGACTGATTAATGATTGCACTAGTTCCTTATTTTCTAATGTATTGCCCTTTTTAAGAAAAATATAAACCGTTCCATAAAGTTTTCCCTTTGATTCGAAACCAGTGCCATACATATCCCCAATATTTAGAGTTAATTCTGCCATTCTGGCCACTTTTTTAGGTATCCGTCCGGAAAACACTTGATATAATCCATCATCCATTTTAAGAAGTTGACCCTTGAGTATTGTATTCTTCTTGGTTTCTTCATTACTATAAAATTCATAAAAAGAATGGAGGGGTAGTTTTATATCAGTTAGCCCCCCACCTAAAATTTTTTGAGAAAGCTCGTTTAATCTTTTATTTTCCCCGATTACAGAACGTACCAAAATATTATCTGATGGTTCATCATACATACTTACAGCAATAATAGCGTTTTCAATTAAATCAGTTAATTTTTTAGCAATAAATTCATAGATATCTATACTGGAATCTAAATCAACCAATTCTAAAGCAGTTTTAGATAAAATCTGCTCGTTTTCGATGATTTTTTGAGTAGATTCTTGGTTAGATTTTAAAACAGTCCTTAATTCTTTCAATTCATCTATGAGTTCTTCCCTGGATTTGTCTTCATCGAGCATTTTAAAACCTTCAGTAGATACAAAAATCTAATACACTTATATTAAATCCATACTAAATATATCGAAATATAAACTGAACTATTATAAATAAAAAACTTATTTTAATAATTAAACAATAAATGAACAAAACGAAGTATAAAAAAATAATTTAATGTGTTAATTTTTCAGCTCCCCTTCACCAACAAACACCTTAAACTTGAATTTTTGGATACCACCACAAATTCTACTCAAAACAAAAAAAATTAAAATAGTTATAGAACATTAAATTCTTACCAATACAACTCCCTATTCCCAACAATCCCATGAAAATTGATCCTTAATAATAAAAGGCGCTCTGCAATTGATTTATAATATAGCGGGGATTCGCTACGGATTTGTGCTTTGATTCTGCCCTTTTAATTCCATGAGAAATTGTTGTGCATACTGTACTTGTTGCTGTTCATCGGGAGGGGCATTTGCAACATATCTTTCGAAACTGGCTATTGCTTCTTCTCGCCTGTTCAGTGAAATATAAACCAATCCTTTTCCGTATTCAGCCTCGATAAAGGTTGGATCTACTTCTAAAGCCTTTTCAAAATCTCTTAATGCCCCATTATCATTCCCCATCGTGTGATAAATATTGCCCCTATTATTCAATGCTCGCAGATTATTGGGATCTATCTTCAAAACCTCGTTAAAGCATTGCAAGGCATCCCCATAATTCATCTGCATTGCCTTTTGTCGACCCTCTAAAAGCAATTCATCAACAGTTTTATTCTGCTCACCCAAATCTTCACTTAAACTCACCCAATACCCCTCCTATATTAGTTATATAATGCTTTTATGATTATCAATCAAACTTATTCGTAATTATATTTTTCCACATAATGGTGATTGCTTAATAAAGAAATTAACTAAATTAAAGCATATAATGACTTAAAAACTATTTTAAAACCCCATATCCTGCTCAAATCCTACAATGCGGACAAAGGTATCCTCATAGCTCATTTCAATAATATATTTCAACTATAATCTATTATTGTGATAATTTTATAATAATAAATGCGAATTTCATTATAATATTTTTCAAAAAAACCTTAATCATAATATCGCAATGATTTTATAAAGGTTTTTTATAGTAAATTTAAGAATTATAATCTATATAAATCGTTAACACATAGAACTACAAAAAAACGCTGGGCATTCCATTCTTTAAATTTATACTACCATTTCCCAGTAGCAAATCTGATAAATTCATAGCAACATTTTTTTCTTAATTCAGATATATTAATTATCATGGTTTGAGGAGGTATAATATGGTAAAAATAAACTGGACTGCCGTAAGAAGGGGTTTACTGTTATCACTAATCCTATGGCTTATTCTTCGAGAAGTTGCGGGGGATATCGGAGGTGTGATTGGATTTGTTATAGCAACAATAATTGTCGGTTACAGAGCTGACAAAGGTTATATAAACAGTGCAATACATGGAGCACTAGTTGGTATGGTAGGTGGTATTGTCGGAGGATTAATCATACTGATATTATACCTCACCGGGTTTGGAGACATAGGAAAACAGCTTTGGCCAGTTACAGGAGTAATAGAAGCCACCATAGTCATAATCCTATATGCAATTGTAGGGGCCATTGGTGGTACCATTGGATCAGCCATCGATAAAGTGCGTCAACCACACGACCAAGAATAGGGTAATGTTCATTATATTCTTGAATTGTAAATTTTAAAACTATTCCCAGATTCGTGGCCAGCACCCACCCTAACCTGCGGAAACATCTCCAAAAAGGCAATTATTTTTTCTAAAGTATCTTGTGCCTTTTCCATATCCCAAGTATATTCACTGGGCGCTACACCACGTTCCAAATTTTCGTGGATAAAAACAGCATCCATAGTAAGCAATATTGGTCTATCCATACCATTTACTAAAAAAGAAACATGCCAGGGGGTGTGTCCAGGAGTATGGATGGCCCATAATGACCCATCGCCCAGAAGATCTACACTAGGGCCCAATGGAGCCATTTGATTGGCTTTTGAAAAGTCAATTTCATATAGTTCTTCCAACCCTTCCAGGAAATCTCCATGGACTTCAAGGCGATATTCACCATACTCTCCTTTAGGAATGACATAAGGAATGTCTTTTGGAAGTTCCCTAACACCAGCAGCGTGATCAGCATGTAAATGACTTAAAAAAACCATTTTCAGATTAATATCATTTTGGACAAGGTGTTGGGCTATATTTTCGCCTTTAATCTGTTGGAATTCATCCACATCCGTACCCAATAATCCTCCTCGGGGATCCCCTGCGTAAGATGCATCAAGTCCTGCGTCCAAGAGAAAATCACCCTTATCTTCGTGATGAACCCAATGGGCCAGTATGGGAACCTCTAACTCCTCATCCTGGACATCCTTTGCCAAGGGATGATTGGGATTTAAAGTACCATGCCTGTTAATTATAACTGTTCCAGTCTGAAAACTCCGAACACTAACCGGCCGTGGATTTTGGAACACTTCATCCCAACTAATTCCCTTATTTTTTTGATAGTGGTAAGTTTTGATTCTCATTGCGGCATACTATGTTTATTTGGTTATTTACCCTTAGATGTGTCCACCCCATCAAAACAATCATCCAGGAACTCTTTTTCAGGAGGTTTGGTTAGTAGGCTAACCACAATAGTGGCTATGATTGCTATTGGCAGTGCTATGACCATGGGATCAACTGTTGGCCAGGGCATAGATGTAATAACTGTAGACTGTCCCATTAATGCCTTAGAAATACCTAATGGTTCTGCAGTCTTTTTGAACATAAACAATAACCATATCAAACTAACTAAAGCCCCCGATACAAGTCCAGCAATTGCTCCCTCCTTTGTAGCCCGTCTCCAATAGAGTGCTGCGACGTAGATCGCCAAGAAGGCTGCGGCAGTGATTCCGAACCATAGAGAAGTTCCCAGGGCAACTATACTGGCCGGTAAAATGAATCCCATAATAACGGCAATGAGGACTGCTACTACTATTCCTATCCTGGCCACTCTAACAGATGATCCTCCTGTTTTTCGGACTAAAGTTTCATAGATGTCACGTCCGAAGGCTGTTCCCTGCACATGGAACTGTGCAGAAAGAGTGGACATTGCTGCAGATAGTAGGGCCACCATAAAAAGGTATGTAAACCATAAGGGCATTGCTACAGTGATAAACACTGGGATGACCTTGTCCAGGTTGCCTCCTGCTGCCTGCACAGCAGTCTGGCCGGTTGTCTGGATGAAATAGACATTAGAAAGAGCACCGACCACGTAAGCTCCGAAGGTGATTACAAATATAAACAATCCTCCAATCAAAACTGCCCGGTTCAATTCCCGGTTTGATTTTACTGTCATGAATCTGACTACCAGTTGGGGTTGGGATATAACCCCAATACCCACTCCCAGAATGAGACTGGAGACCAGTGTCCACCAGAATGGGCTTCCCAGAGATGGCATTGATGTCCATCCCGTGAATCCAGTAGTTGCAGCCTCTGCAGTGGCATTGGCAGGCACCATATTCACCAAGTTGGTAAGTGCCTGGTTAGCATCAACCACACCTCCCAGCATCCAGTAAATTGTTGCAAGAAGGATTATCATTCCAAAGAACATTATACTACCCTGCAGAGCATCAGTATACATAACTCCCCTAATACCTCCAAATATTACATAGGCAGCGACGATTATTGCCATTACAATCAATGCAATGTTATAATCCATTTGGAGGGTTGTTTCCACAAACCGAGCCATTCCAACCAGAACTACAGAAGCATATAGGGGCATTCCAATAAAAATAACCGCTCCAGAGAAGTATTGGATGAATCTACTATCAAAACGTTTGGACAAAAATTCAGGGAAGGTCAAGGCACCCATGTTGTGGCCCATTTTACGGGTACGTTTTCCAAAGAACACAAAAGCAATGAATATTCCTATGAGAATGTTTAAAAAGACCAGCCACAAAATTCCCATACCATAATTTGCAGCTACCCCTCCAAAACCAACAATGGCTGCTGTGCTTATGAAGGTGGCCCCATAACTTAAGGCCATGATGAAAGGGTGTGTTTGTCTCCCTGCCACCATATAATCATCTGCACTCTTTGTTCTACGCCAGGCTACATAACCCACATATCCATTTATAAGGAGAAATATCAAAACAACAATACTCAATATCACTAAATCCACATAATCACAACCTATCCTGTTCCAATTACTTTATCATGACATCCAATGATTAATGAATGTAAGGAGAGTATATATATCTAATTGAAACTTTATTATTCAGATTATAAGAAGTATCACTTAACCGCTGCTTGTGCGTGTTGCTCATCTATCAGATTTAAATAATGTGTGGGATCAAATCTTTTCATATATTAGTCTGTGATAGTTTTAGATAGGGTTAAATTACCTTTAGAATAAATGAGTAAATGTAATACTTAATTAATTGGTAGTGAAATTTTGAGTGAAGACCGCCCCCCTAAACTCAGGAAACCTGGAACTGGTGACCCGGAAAGGAAAAGTACCAGGAGGTTTAAAAAACCGGAAACTAATATTCGGGAGAAGTTAGATTCTCTTGAACTTAAGAAAAAGGGAACCGATATTACCAGTAAAGTTTCTTCTCTTAAATCAAAAACTAATTCCCTCAAATCAAAAACCAATAAAGACGAAGAAAAACGGGATGGACCTAAAAAACTCGGAAAATCAGATACACAACCCAAAGAGTCTCGATCTGATATTCTGAAAAGAAATAGTAGCCAAATATTGAGGAAAAACCCTATTTTACTTATTATTAGCATTATTATTCTAATTATCCTGGTTGTTACCGCTGCCATGTGGTCGGTTGATGATGTCACAAGCCAAAACCAGACGAACAACACCAAAAACCAGACCAACACTCAAAAAAATCATTTTTCTGATGGAAATGTGTCATTTGATTATCCTGAAGGTTGGAATATTACTAGCAGAGCCAATAGCACTAACAGCGAATCCCATCTCCTAGTTACTATTTCAAAGGATGAAAATAACAGTGTATCAATCTTTAGGGAAGATTTGGGAACTCAGAATTTTACGTATCGAGTTTCTGCTTGGAGATCAAACATTATGAAAAATGGTATGATCTACTATGAAGGTGGTTTAACTATGGACAATCAGACGGCTTATGAGCTTATGGCCAACTTCAAACCAGGTGATAAAGTCTATGCCACCAGAGGAATCGCATTACAAAAAAACAATATACTTTATTTCATAATTTTCATCTTTGACGACCCCCTCTTGGATTATAGTGGTGAGATGGATAAAATTATAAACAGCTTTAATGTGACTGAAAATCCTATTTAATAATACAGGGAAACTAGATTGCAAGGAGATTGAATATGATCTGGAATGAAGAGATTGAATGTATGGCCCATGATGAACTGAAGAAACTACAACTTAAAAGATTGCAGGATGTAGTTAAAAGGGCTTATGAAACTGTACCCTATTACAAGAAACGTTTTGATGAAGCAGGGATCAAACCAGAGGATATTAAAAACCTGGATGATATTCAAAAACTACCTTTAACTACCAAAGATGATCTCCGCGCAGCCTATCCCTTTGGAATGTTTGCGGTGCCCCGTCGTGAGATCGTGGAAGTTCACACCTCATCTGGAACCACTGGAAAACCTACAGTATCGGGATATACAAAGGAAGATATTAAAATCTGGAGCGAAGTGATGGCTCGAGGTTTAACGATGTTCGGAGTTACAGAGGATGATATAATTCAGAACACTCATGGTTACGGACTTTTCACAGGTGGTTTCGGGGTTCATTATGGTGCCCAGTACATAGGGGCCACTGTAATCCCTATTTCAACTGGACAGACCCGCAGGCAAATCGAAATAATGAAAGATTTTGGAACTACCATCTTAATAGTCACTCCCTCCTACGGACTTTATCTTGCTGAAGTTGCTGGAGAAGAAGGTGTAGGGCGTGGTGATCTTAATCTTCATTCGGTTGGTTTCGGAGCTGAAATGTGGACTGAAGAAATGCGGCAGGAACTCCAAAACAGGTTTAATGCTCCTGCATATAATATTTACGGCTTGACAGAAATCATGGGGCCTGGAATAGCTCTTGAATGTCCTGAACAGGATGGTTTGCATGTGATGGAGGATCATTTTTATCCGGAGATTATCGATTCTGAAAGCATGGAAGTTCTTGGAAATGGGGAAACAGGAGAACTTGTTTTAACCACTTTAACCCGTCATGGAATGCCAATTATTCGTTTTAGAACCAAAGACATAACCAGTCTGAAAAGTGGAACATGTTCCTGTGGCAGAACTCTTATCAAGATGGAACGTATAACTGGAAGGACCGATGACATGCTTAAGATTCGGGGAGTTGCTGTTTTCCCCTCCCAAATCGAGAAAGCCCTCCTTAAAATGGATGGCATTGAACCACATTACCAAATAATTGTCACCAGACCACAACACTTAGATGAACTTGAAGTTCAAGTGGAAACATCACCCCACCTCTTTTCTGATGAAGTAAAAGAGTTAGTAGGGATTAAAAAGAAAATAGAACATTTTATTCATAATGAAATCGGTTTAAGAGTTAACGTTACCCTGGTGGAACCAAAAACACTGCCACGTAGCGAAGGTAAAGCTGTTAGGGTTATTGATAAAAGAGAATTGTAGGGGGATTATTTATGAAAATAAAACAGTTATCAATTTTTCTGGAAAATAAGAAAGGCAGAATGAGGAATGCTCTGGATGTTCTGGCTGATGCTGGATTTAACATTAGAGCTCTTTCTATTGCAGATACCTCTGACTTTGGCATATTGAGGTTAATTGTTCCCAATCCAGATGAAGCTAAAGAGATCCTCGAAAAAAATAATTTTGTGGTGAAAACAGGATATGTTATTGCTGTGGAGATGTCTGACCAGCCTGGAGGATTAAGTACCATCTTGGGGATACTGGATGATTCAGATATTAACCTGGATTATCTTTACGCCTTTGTGGATGAAAAAGAAGAAAGGGCCATTGTATTACTACATCCAGAAGATATAGATGCTGGAGTTGAAGCTCTTAAGATGGGGAAAGCTACCATAATACCTTCTGAGGATGTATACAACTGGTAAAAATTTTATTTTGAGCTTTTTTTTCTTTATTATATTTTTTTTTATCTTTTTACTAAAAATAGATGGATTAAAGATTTTCCATACAAAACTTGAACCCTTCTTCAAATGCCTTCAGATTAATGGGAATGCTCCTTTCAGGCAGATTATCGTACATTGACTTTATTATACTTTCTTTATCCAGGGGGAATCCTGTTACTGCAACAGCTCCACCTAACATGACCATGTTCATTGATAGTATGTGGCCTGCCTTCTTGGCCATCTCGTCTGCGTCCATGGCAATTACCTTTTTTGCATGGGATTGAAGTTCATTCAGAATTGTGGATGAATCTGGATACGAATGCTCACTTTGGCTGATGTTAAAAGGATAAATAGGTGCAGTATTCATAACCACATGAGTATCTTTATTCACCATGTTAACTCCTCTTAGGGCTTCTAATGGTTCAAATGCCAGGATAAGGTCGGCATTACTTTCCTCAATAAGTGGACTGTGGGATGTCCCAATTTTCATCTGGGTGGATACCTCACCCCCCCTCTGGGACATGCCATGTATTTCACCCACAACTACTGGTAAGTTTTTTTTCATAGCAGCTTCGCCCATGATAACTGATGTTTTGATAATTCCCTGGCCACCCACTCCTGAAATGTAAATTTGGTAAGGATGCATTATTATCCCTCCTCTCCTGCTTTATCTATTCTTTTAGCCCTGATGGCCTTTTCTGGACATGTCTGCACACAAACATTGCATCTTCTGCACATTAATGGATCAATTCTTATTTTTCCATCATCACGAGTGTAGATGGCGGGACATGCAAGTTCCATGATGCAGGTATTGCATTTGGTACATTTATCATCCTGAACATCGAGGATAATGTTTTTCCCTTTCTCTTCACGGGTTTTGATTAACATGCATGGGTATTGGGATATGACTACTGCCACTTTATCAAACTGGAGTGCTTTTTCAAAGATCTCACTTGATTTATGCACATTTAGTGGATTTATTATTTCCACGAATTCCACTCCACTGGCTCTTACAATATCTGGTATGGATAGTTCTGGTGCTTCTAATCCCATGCCATCCACTGGTAGTCCAGGGTGTGGTTGGCCACCAGTCATTGCTGTGGTGCGATTGTCTAGGATAACCAGGACGAATTTGTTCTTATTGTGAACAGCATTTATCAGTGGTGGAATTCCAGCATGGAAGAAAGTGGAGTCACCGATGAAACTTACCACAGTTTGATCTGTGGCCTTGGAAAACCCACAACTGGTTCCAATTGATGAACCCATGGACAAAAGGTAATCTGCCACTTCGTATGGTGATTCAATACCCAATGTGTAACATCCTATATCTGTGGGGAATATAAGGTCATTCAACTTAAGATTTTCGGCGGCTTTTTTAACCTCGAAGTATGCTGCCCTATGAGGACATCCCGGACAGAGAGTTGGGGGCCTTTTGGGAAGTTCAAATGACGTTTTAGCGGCTTTTATAGCAGCTATTTCAACCCCCATCATCTTTCCCAATCCCTGTATTATAATATCTGGATTGTACTCGTAGATCATTGGTAGAGTGCCGTCTAATTTACCGTGAACTGTTTTTTTAAGCTGGTGCTTGCCCACCACAGCCATTATCTCTTTTTCCATTATAGGGTCAACTTCTTCTACAACCAGAACACGTTCCACATTTTCCAAAAATTCATAGACCCTTTTTTCAGGAAAAGGATAAGAAAAGGTTACTTTAAGGATATTAACCGGCAGATCGTTTTCCTCCACCACATCCATAACATAGTTAAAGGCACTGCCACTGGTAACAATTCCAATATTACCATTATTATTGTAGATTGGATTTAAAGAGGAGTTATTGGAAAGTACTCCAATTTTATCCATTTTATCAACAAGATTCTTGTGCATTATCCTGGCTGTAACTGGAACCGGGACGAAACGATGGGGATCTTTTTCAAAATGGCCTTTATTCTTTGATTCTGCCAAAGGACCAAGTTCAACTACGCCTCTCATATGAGAAACTCGAGTAGTGGTACGCAGAATTACTGGCAGCTGGAATTCTTCTGATAACTCATAGGCATATTTCATGAGATCCTTAACTTCCTGGGGGCTGGATGCTTCCAGGAGGGGGATATTTGCCAATCTTGCGTAATGGCGGTTGTCCTGTTCATTCTGGGAAGAGAACATGGATGGGTCATCTGCAGTAAGAATTACCATTCCTCCCTGAACACTGGTATAGGCAACACTCATAAGAGAGTCTGATGCTACATTAACACCCACATGTTTCATGAAAGTGAATGATCTGAGACCTGATGCAGCTGCAGCAGCTGCGACTTCAAGAGCTACCTTTTCATTAATTGAAAATTCAAAATACATCCCTGCATCCTGAGCAAGTACTGATAAAACATTACCTATCTCTGAAGATGGTGTTCCAGGATATGTGGTGGCTACTGATACTCCTGATTCCAGTGCGCCACGGACTGCGGCCTCATTACCTAGTAAGAACAATTTATCCTGTTCTTGTCCAGTTAAGATTTCTTTGATATTCATATTATCTTCCTAATACAAGTAGAACTATTGGTAGAAATTATTTTAGTGATCTTGATTCTGATAGGTTTATTCAACATGTTAAAAGACCTGTTTAAACAACAGTCAATTTTGGATTACCTCTTAAACAATATAAACAGAACAATTAATTATATCTACGTTGTTATTAGGTTTAGATCTTTTTTAACTTTTTGAATTTATAATGTAACTCTTGATTCTCCATATGTGTCCAAATTTTATTGGAAATTAAATCTTCTCTTTAATCAAATATTTGATCATATAGAGAACTGTTTAAGGGTATAATTGGCAGATAAACTACTGATGGGTGCTGTTTGTCATGGTAAATAGTTTGATGTGCTTTATGTTGCTTTGTATCTGTGGCGATAGGATTACCCGTGTTAGGGTTAGGATGTAATAGGGGATATGCACTGGAATAAATTTCCAGGCGGATTTTGTGTCCTGGTAGGAAAACATGCCCCATATCAAATAGTTGGATGCGATATTTTTCTATTTTTCCAGGGTCAAGCAGAACTTCTTTGTCAAATCCTTGCCGGAATCTGGCCCTTATAGCCCCTCCACATTCTTCAGGACCCAAATTTATGGCTGTACCATTGGGATATACATCTAAAACTCTGATCATGAAATCTGTGTCTTTTGCATCTGTGGATGCGTATATCTCCGCAGTCACCGGGCCCAAGATCATCACTGATTCTTCCAGGGGCGAGGTAGTGTAAACCAGTACATCTGAACGGTTTTCAGTGCTAACACAATCAAAAGCGAAACTTTCAACTGGCACTGACCTTGGATTAGCTGGATCGTATGTGTATTTGTCTATAGATGATACATTCAAACTATTATTAGATTTGTTGGAATTGTTCAGATTAAGTTTCCATTCTAGAACGCCGTTACCATTAAGAGTGTTGGCCTGTCCTCCACTTGCAAGGTAGAGGGGAGTTACATTCAAATCATTGGGAGGATAACTAGTGAGGTTTATCCATTCATTCAAACCAGTAAGATATACTTTCACAGGGGATAGTTCCAATTTATTTGTTGAGTTATTTGAAGTTGAGTTTTTAAGATAAACATCAAAAAATGCAAGATGATCAACATAAATATCTATTTGAGCCCCTGGAACCGGCAGATCACCAACTTGTGAGAGTTGTGAGGAAGGTTGAGAGGTTCCATTATTGGTCCAGGGCCCTATAATTAAGTATTGGTCTTGATCCATGGATGAATCCTTGTTTATTCCATTCCAGTAGAATAGAGCCCCAGGTTGGTTTGAATCAAACCATCCACTGGTAGTCATGGTGGGTATACTGATCTGCTTTAAATCATTAGCTGTGAATTGTATTTGCTCCCAGTACTCATCCATGGTGGGGTGCTTAAGGAACTGACGGTAAAGAGGCAGCTCGCTTCCCATTACTTTGTCCGCACTTATGAGTGGCCTGTGATTAAATGCCATGGTTAAATTAGTTTTTTGAATGTTTAAATTCGGATTACGACCATTATTTTGAAGTGTCCATGGAAGAGCCCACCCCATATTGAATACTCCACCAATGGATGGTATTTCCTGCATATATCTCCCATTGGCCGATGTGGGAGCTATGCATACCAGATGGGGTGGTTTTTCCCGGGCTGCCAGCCACTGGACAGTGCCCATATAAGATGATCCCATCATACCTATTTTTCCATCTGACCATGATTGTTTTGCAGCCCATTCCACTGTATCATAGCCATCATGCCCTTCCTGGAATAGGAAGTTAAAATTCCCCTGTGAATCTCCTTTACCTCGAACATCCTGCACCATGAGAATGTATCCCTGTCTAGCAAAATATTCTCCCAGACCAGTATAGTTCATGTTAGCTGCACTTCGCCCGTATGGTGTGCGGATGATTATTACTGGATACTTTCCATCCTTTTGAGGTAGCCAAACATCAGAGACAAGTTTTACACCATCACGCATGGGGGTTTCGATTCCTAAAATTGTTTTAACGGTGTAATTTTTGCTTGTTCTGTTTGTGTTATTAGCTTCAGTAAAATTGGTTTGATTTGTTTTGTTAAGTGTTGTCAGATTTCTGGTGTAATTGATGGTTGTTAAATTCTCACCAGTCCCAGGATTATCAATGTAATTTTGAGATTGGTTCAAAATGGGTTCTGTACCCGCATTAATGGATGTTTGGTTTTGCTCAAGCAAAACCAGTCCAAACAGAACACCAATAAATGCAAAAAATGATAGAAATACTATTGCAAATGGAGTTTCTTTCATTATTTCCCCACTAAATAGTCAGTTAGATGTGCGATGAAAATGTTCCAGATAAAAGGTTATTTGAAGATTGTATTATAATTAACTCTGATGAAAATTAAAGTTCAAGATATTGAAGTTAAATGTCAAATTTTCCACCGGAAAGTTAAATACTCTCGTTTAGAGATTAAAAACGGTGTACTTAACATAATAATGCCTTCTGGTGTCGATGATTATGATCGTTTAATTAATAAACATGAAAGATGGATTTATCAAAAAATTTCACGAATAAACAGGTTGAAAATTGAATCTCAAAGTAAAAAACTTGATTACAGTCGTGATAATAATTCATTTCGGGAAATGGTTCTAGATTATGCTGATAAAATATCTCATGATATGGGTTTGAAAATTAATAAAATAACATTACGTAAAATGAAGACCCGCTGGGGTAGTTGCAGTTCATTGGGAAACATAAGTATTAACATGCGTCTTAAATATCTCCCAGAAAGTTTAATCAAATATGTAGTCCACCATGAAGTTTGTCATCTTAAAATAAGAAAACATAACAAACAGTACTGGAGTTTAGTATCTTCAGAATATCCTGATTATAAGAAATACGAAGATGAACTCTCAATTTACTGGTTTCTCGTGAAAGATTTAGATTAATTGTATCCAAATCAGTTATATTATTGATTTTTCATACCGGCTTTATTGAAAATATAGCTATATTAATAATATTTTTTATAGGATGTTGATCTAGTACTCTATATATTTTATTTTACTATATTAAGAATCCATAATAGAACAAGATTCATAGAAGAAAAGTCGTTGAATTCATAAATAGATGAGAATATAAACTTTTAAAAGATTTAAACTATTTGGAGATTGAAATGATAAATATAAAAGTTTTTAGGTATCAACCTCCACAGGACAAGGCGCCCCACCTTGAAACCTATAGCGTGGAAGAAAAAGAAAAAATGAAGGTTTTAGATGCATTAAACTATATAAATCAACATCATCATGCTGGAATAGCTTATCGTAGCTCTTGCCGGGCGGGCCAATGTGGATCATGTGCGGTGAAAGTGAATGGGGAGATGGTTTTAGCCTGTAAAAAAGAGATAAATGATGGGGATAAAATAGAACCAATCGATTTACCTGTTATTAAGGATTTGGTTGTAGATCGTAGTGAATTAGATGGCAAAGTAAAGGAATTGGGCCTTTTTCTTAATGATGAATGTGGGATTAGTGAGTGCCCTGCCATTCTTAACCCTGAAGAACTGGAGAATACCAAAAAATTAAGGAGTTGTATTGACTGTTATTCCTGTATATCAGCCTGCCCAGTTTTAAAGGTGAATGATGAATTCGCAGGTCCTTACTTCATGCGTTACCTGTCTAAATTTGCCATGGATCCACGGGATTGTTCTGACCGGGCTGAGGAAGGATTTGAAGAAGGACTCTATTGTTGCACATCTTGTTCCAAATGTGTGGAGGTCTGTCCCAAAGAAATAAACACCTTTGGTGGGGCTATTGAAAAATTAAGGGAAATAGCTTGCCAGGAAGATATTGGGCCTCTACCCGCACATCGCTCAGTGAAGGAACTCATTGAAAAGACAGGTAGATCTGTGGAACCAATGAAAGAAGGCCCTATGAGGGCTGGTTTCATGGAAACCGCCATCCAAAAACAAAAAAGCAAGAAATTGGATGGGGTTGATCAGGACAATGGAGAGAAAAAAGAAAAAGTAGCATTCTTCACTGGCTGTTTAGTCGATTATCGGCTGCCAGAGATAGGGATGTCCCTTTTAAATGTTTTAAATAATCACCAGGTTGAAGTGGAAGTGCCTGCGGGACAGGTTTGCTGTGGTTCTCCCATGATTCGAACTGGACAGACTGATGTATTGAAGGAACTAACTGAAAAGAATGCTAAGGCATTGGAAGGATATGATACTATCATCACCGTCTGCGCAGGTTGCGGAGCCACCCTGAAAAAGGATTATCCAGAGTATGGAGTAAATCTGAATGTTATGGATATCAGTGAATATCTACAAGATAAACTTAATACAGAGGATATGAAGCCTGTTAACATGAGAGTAACCTATCACGATCCCTGTCATCTAATTAGGGGCCAGGGAATCCGTGATGAACCACGTGAAATTCTCAGAAAAATCAAAGGACTGGAATTTGTGGAAATGGAAGTCCCTGACCAGTGTTGCGGTGCTGGTGGTGGTGTAAGGTCTGGTAAACCAGAAATTGCAGAAGCTCTGGGCCGTGAGAAAGCGAAGATGATTGAAAAACTGGATGTTGATGCCGTGATCACCATCTGTCCCTTCTGTGAAAACAATATTAGGGCATCTCTGGAAAAAGAAGGACTGAAATTGGAAGTAATGAACCTTCTCACCCTCCTGGAAAAAGCATATAAATAATAAAAATAATATTTTTTGATTCTGAGAAATTTAAAAAGCCAGAAAGGTTTATGTGGAGATAAAATGATTTACGTAGTTTTTATGGAACCAGAAACTCCTGGTAACATAGGTTTTCTTGCCAGGACCATGAAAAACTTTGGTTTAGATCATTTAGTTCTCATTAACCCATGCCAACTGGAACACGAAGCCTACTACCAATCCATGCATGCCCGTGAAATCATATACAATCGTCAGGAATATAATTCACTGCCTGAATTTATGGAAAAGGAAGGTATTGATTTTATAGTGGGAACCACTGGCACTGCAGGCGGAAGCTACAACATTCCCCGAATTGCCATCACTCCTGAAAACCTGGCAGAATCCTTAAACATCCAGGGAGATATAGCCCTCATATTTGGAAGAGAAGGAGATGGACTTACCAATCATGAACTGGAACTCTGTGATTTGGTAGTTTCCATTCCCACCCATGAATCTTACCCCATACTCAATATAACACATGCAGCGGCCATCATTTTTTATGAATTATTCAAAATCCAAAAAGATTATCCTGTGGAAGATTTAGACGAGGCATCACTAGATGAAAAAGAGGGTCTTATTGAGTACGTGGATGAGGTGCTGGGTAAACTGGATTATCCTCCCCATAAAAAAAAGAATGCCACAATAGTCTTCAAACGAATGTTAGGACGAGCTTTTATATCAGGAAGAGAAGCACATACTCTAAAAGGAATGTTTCGCAGAATAAGGGATAGACTAGACTAAATGCAATTTGATTAAATGTTATAACATGATACTGTGCGTAACAAAAAGGATATTTCTAATAATCATTAAAGACTTGAATAATAAAAGATCCAAAGGTAACTATTGACACTAAATAAAGAGGGAAAAATATGGCTATTTTAAGTGACCAGGACATCAGAAAATACTTGGATGAAGGAAAAATTTCTATTGAACCATTAGAAGACCCTGGAAGACAGATCCAGCCATCATCAGTTGACCTCAGAATAGGGGATGAATTTAAAGGTTTTCGCATAATCAGAAAACCCTGTATCGATCCACTGGACAAATCAGACCTAGAATCCTACATGGAATCATTCCACCTGGAATCTGGTGAGGCATTTATTATACACCCCGGAGAGTTTGCATTGGCCACCACTTACGAAGCTGTTAAACTCCCTGACGACCTGGTGGCCCGAGTAGAGGGACGTTCATCAATGGGGCGCCTGGGAATTACCATGCATGTTACTGCAGGATATATTGATCCAGGATTTCAGGGGAAGATCACCCTGGAGATCTCTAACATAGGTAAAATGCCTGTGGCACTCTACACTGGTCAGAGAGTGTGTCAAATTGTCTTTGAAACCATGACCAGCCCTTCTCTACGACCTTATGGTCATCCTGAAAGGGATAGTAAATATATGGGTCAGGATAAACCAGTAACAAGTAAAATAAAACAAGATTATGAGATCCGAGACCGAAAACAGACAAAGTTGCTTTGAATTTGGGAATATGATCTTTAATGTATTTAATTTAATTAATTGATGATTTTATTTGATAGTTGAGAGGATTATATGAAAAATGAGGATGTAATGAATATTGCCAAGAAAAGAGGATTTTTATGGTCATCATTTGAAATTTACTCCGGAGTTGCCGGATTCTTTGATTACGGACCTTTAGGTGCCATTCTTAAAAACAAAATAATGAATAAATGGCGTGAGTTCTATCTGGTTGGAGAAGGTTACTACGAAATCGAATCTCCCACAATCATGCCTCAAGAAGCACTGAAAGCTTCAGGACACGTTGATCACTTCAATGATCCCATGACTGAATGCAAAGAATGTTTGGAAGTTTTCCGAGCCGATCATATTATTAAAGAGGCTATTGAATCAGAAGTAGAGGGATTGGAGAACCAGGAGCTCACCAATATATTATCCAACCAGCAAATCCGATGTCCCCGTTGCGGGGGGCATTTGACCCATGTATGGAGTTATAATTTGATGTTCCAGACCCTCATCGGAGCTAAAGGTAAAAAAACTGGTTACATGAGGCCTGAAACTGCTCAGGGAATCTTCATAACCTTCAAAAGATTGTTAAGATTTTACCGTGGAAAACTCCCATTCGGTGTTGTACAACTGGGTAAAGCTTATAGAAATGAAATATCACCACGTCAGGGCGTTATCCGACTTAGAGAATTCACCCAGGCTGAAGCAGAGATCTTCGTTGATCCCGGTGAAAAAAGTCACCCCCGTTTTAAGGAAATTGAAAATCATGTTCTCACCCTTTACCCTGCAGATATTCAGGAAAAAGAGGAAAAACCACTAAGGCTCACGGCCCAGGAAGCTGTTAAAGGAGGCGTTGTTTCCAGTGAGATCTTGACTTACCAGTTATGTCTAGCTGATAAATTCATGGGAGAACTGGGAATTCCACGAGATGTGATAAGGTTCCGTCAACACCTCAAAACAGAAATGGCACACTATGCCATTGATTGCTGGGATGTGGAAATTCACACCGACAGGTATGGTTGGATAGAAGTGATTGGAATAGCTGATCGGGCGGATTTTGACCTTAAATCCCACAGTGAGTACAGTAAGGAAGATCTGCGCGTTTTTTTAGAATACGATCAACCCACAATCGTTGAAAAACTGGTTCTCAAACCCGATATGAAGAAATTCGGACCATTATTCAAGGGTGATGCACCTAGAATCATGAATGTTCTTAAAAAAACAGACCCAGAAACCATTAAAAATGCATTTGAAAAGGAAAATTCTTACAACATAGAAATAGAAGGTGAGAATTATCAGTTAACACCGGATTTATTATCCTTTGAGGAAGCCGAAGAAACAGTTAGGGGTGAAAAGATATACCCTCATGTTATTGAGCCTTCTTATGGGATTGACCGTATAACCTATTCCGTGCTTCTTCACTGCTTCCAACAGGATGATGATAGGAACATACTACACTTACCCACTGATATTGCACCAGTGGGAGTGAATGTTTTTCCTCTGGTGAATAAGGATGATCTCATCCTGGCATCAGAGCATATCAGAGATGATCTGCGTGCTGAAGGTATTATTGCAGAGCTGGATACTTCCGGAACCATTGGCCGTCGATATGCCCGTTCTGATGAGATTGGAACACCTTTCGCAGTTACTATTGATCATCAAACATTAGAAGATAAAACAGTCACTATTAGAGAACGAGATAGTCAGAAACAGGTAAGATTACCTGTTGTGAAAATTCCAAGCACAATTAACCAACTTTTAATGAAAAAAATAGAATTTAGTAAACTTGAAGCCAGATCCTGACTTCAAATCACTATTGTTATCCTTTCATTATTTATAACTTCACAACTCTATTTTTTTACCAAAGCTTCCAATTCTTCTTTAGGGATCATTTTAGCAATTTTAAGCTTAGTTGGGCAGCGACCCAGTTTTATGTCGTGTTTTTTTGCAATTTCTTTTAGATCCTTCAGGGTGGCCTTTTTAGCCATTTCTTCCACATCCAAGTTAGACACCTCCACTATAATACTGGCCAAAGCTAAATCTCATATGATACATAAGTTCAAAGTGCTTAATTAAATTTAGACATGAAGGACAGAGATAAAAATAATTGGTTAAATGAAATAAATTAGTTATGGAGTTGAGTTTTATGATAGATGCCCATATACATGCTGACTGTAGGCCCTATGAAGATTTTGAGATTATGACTGTAGCTGGAATTGAATCGGCCCTTACTCTTGCCCACGATCCCATGAGAATGAGCACTTCGGCCGTGGTTCTGGATCATTTCCACCGCATACTGGAAAACGATTTTAGAAGAGCTACCAGTAACGGTTTAACTTTAAAGGCAGCTCTGGGCCTTCATCCAAGGAGTATATGTTCAGATTACGAATTGGTGCTAGAAAAGCTCCCAGAATTTTTGGACCGTGACGAAGTGGTTGCTCTGGGCGAAGTTGGTCTTGAAAGTGCTTCTAGACTTGAAAAAGAAGTTTTTAAAACCCAACTTCTAATGGCAGGAGAAATGGGTATTAAAGTGGCGGTTCACACTCCCCGTAGTAACAAAAGAGAAGTTACCATTGAAACTCTGTCCATTATCAATGATAATATCAATACAGGTTTGGTGGTGGTGGATCATGTGGATCCGTCTATCATAGATTTAATGGAAGATTTTGAGGGGATGATGGGAATCACGGTGCAACCGCAGAAAATGACACCTCAAGAAGCGGTTGAACTTTTAGATGGAACTTTTGAAGAATATGGTCCTGAAAGGTTCATGTTAGACAGTGATATGAGTTCTTCGCCTTCCGACCCATTATCAGTTCCCAAAACTGTTCATCAACTGAAACTAGCTGGTTGGGAAAATAAGAAAATAAAAATGTTATCCCATGATAATGCCGTGAATTTTTACAATCTTTAAAAAAAATAATCTTTCAGTGATTATTAAAGCCCATATTAAGTATTTATCCCTTTATTTGGGGTTGAAAGTCATTTAAGGCTACAAATTGAAAAACATTTAAGGATTAAAATCCAGTTTTCCAGTAAATGAACCTCCAATTTTTTGTACACAAATGGAGGCAATATGATTGGCATGTTTTAGACAATCTTCATGTCTTTTGCCTTCAATGTAAAATTTAATAAAACCAGCAGCAAAATTATCCCCAGCACCAGTAGTGTCCACAGCACGGACCTTCTTTGCAGGGGAGAACATAGCCCCCTCCTCAGTGAATAATGTAGCACCTTCAGCACCATTAGTCACCACAACCATTGGGATACCCAAATCTAACAGTGATAAACTTCCTTCTTCCCAGTTCATACCAGTTAAAAGAGAAACCTCTTTCTGATTTAAGAATAGTATTTCAGTTCTTCTGAGGGTATTTCGGAGCTTATTTATTCCAAGAGAAGACATTACGGGACCTGGATTGAAAGATAATTTTTCTGCATGTTTTGATGCTTCGTCAGCCACTTCCCAATACATTCCTGTAAGATGCAACATTTTTGAGTTATTGATAAACTCTATATCTCCTTTTTCTAATTTAAAACTCGCATTTGCACCCGAAGAACTGTATATAGATTTTTCTGCCAGATCATTGACAGCAATGAAAGCCATTCCTGTATTATCGTCCATGACCAATAGTCTACTAATATCAATTTTCAGAGGTTTAAGTTTGGATAAAAAAAGTTTTCCGAAATAATCTTTACCTACCCTGGCCAGAATCCCTGTTTTAATACCAAATGAAGAAATTCTGGTTGTAAAATTAAAAGCAGAACCTCCCATCATAATATGTAATTTTTTTACGTTCACTTCTTCCTCAGAAGAAGCAAAAAGAGGCACTTGACTAATAAAATCAATATTACATGTTCCAAGGCAGGCTAAATCAACTTGGGTCTTATTCATTTTTTTAATAGAAATATTTTTAATAAAAAATAATTTGTTATAACGCTTTATTTGTGGTAAATTTCAGTTTAAGAGAATATGAATCCGTTAAAATATTTAAATCATTAATTTTCTTGTTTAAATCATTTATTCTCTGGCAGTATACCAACAAATTTCTTAATCCGCTCAATAACTCCCTCTTTATCTGGTTGAACAGGTTTATATGTTTTTCCAACCAGGTCTGCGGCCAGTTGCATGATTTCATTGCTTATTGGGGAAGAGGGGTTTAGTTCCATCACTGAACTACCTAATGCTATGGAACGTTCCATTTCACGGTCATATGAAATAACCGAAATCATAGGCACTTCTAGTATGGATTCTATTTCACTAACAGAAAGAAGGAAAGTATCATCATACCACATATTCAAAATAAATCCAAGAATTTCTATATTAAGCTCATTTAGGAGTATTCTAATTTTTAAAGCATCAGCAACTGCGGGCATGGTTGAATTAGTGACAAGTATAGCCTCAGTGTCCTCTGGAAGAGCTTCGAATATATTTGAATTTATTCCGGAAGGAAGATCCATTAGGAATATGTTTCCATAGGATGAAATTTCTTCCATTATCCTTTTCCAGGAAACATAGTTGGGATTTATGGTTTTCAGGGTTTCGAAATGCATTCCAGTAGGAATTACAAGGGCCCCTTGATTGACCTGATATACACAGTCCTGGATGGCTTTATCACGCATCAATACATCATGAAGGGTTACTTCAGGGTTTAAAAGTCCAGTTATAACATCCATATTAGACATCATCAAATCCATGTCCAACATGACAACTTCTTCACCAAAAAGGCTTAAAGCCACACCTAAGTTAAAAGTAAGTGATGTTCGGCCTACTCCACCTTTTCCTGAGGCTAAAGCTATGAATCTCGACATATTACTCCCTGCAGTGAATAACTAAAAATTTTATCTCCTTCCCAAGAGACCTTCGACCAATTTGGATATAACACCTTTCTTGTCTGGTTCGATTGGTTGGTATTCTTCACCTATTAGATCCGCTCCCAGTTGCATGATTGCATTACTGGTTGGTGACTTGGGATTTTTCACAACTAGAGGCTCTCCGAAAGCAGCTGCACGGCTTACTTCTGTGTCTTCAGGAACCACAGCAATTACCGGCACTTCTAGAATGGTTTCTATCTCACTAATGGTTAGGAATGTTTTATCGTGCTGTTCTCGGTTGATAACCACACCTAAAATGTCCACACCAAGACGGTTGGCTATGATTTTAGTTTTAAGTGCGTCACTGATAGATGGTACCTCGGGAGTTGTTACCAGGATCATTTCCTGGGCTGCGGCAATAGCAGCCAAGGCATCTTTTTCCAATCCCGCAGGGGCATCAATTAACAGTATATCAGCACTTTCAATAAGTATTTCCAGAGCATTCTCCAGACGGTCCATTTTTATCTTCCTTAGACCTTCTAGTGATATACCTGCAGGAACAACTTTTACTCCACCAGGTCCCTCATAAATAGCATCTTCAATATCTGCATCTCCTGAAAGAACATCATGTAGAGTAACAGATTTCCCTTCCATACCCAGTATCAATTCCAGGTTAGCCATGGCCACATCTGCATCAAGAACAATTACTTCTTCTCCGTAAGTAGCCAGTGAAACCCCTAAATTCGCCGTGATCGTTGTTTTTCCAACTCCTCCTTTCCCTGATGCAACTGTTATCACTCTTGTCATCAAATTCCTCCTACAAGTATTATATTTTCCTAACCGTTTTTATCTTTAACTAAATTCTACATTAATGTCAAATTTTTCCACTACTTCAGGATATTGTCTAAAACTTTTTTTAATGGCAATTTCCGCAATATTTATAATTTGTCTTGTTAGATTGTTGGCGGTTCTTGACTGCCCCATAAGTCTGTTAATAAAACCTTCTGATTCATACTCTGCGATGATGTTTATAGTTCCAGATAAATCCTTGTAATTGTCAAGGAATACCATAACCTCAGTTCCCTTGATTTTTGGAACTCCAAGTACTGATTTTTTGATTGTGTTCATGAGAACTAGTTCTACCTTTTCCACATCATCATCATCAATAATACCGCCTTTATAGGTTTGCAGGAGACCCTCTACTTGTTCTTCTTCTACATCTTTAATACCATATTTTTTAAGAAGTTCTGAACGGTCTGCCGGTAATTCTTCTTCAGTTTCTCCAGTCTCAGCTGATTCTGAAGATTCTGCCCCACCCACAGATTCAGATGTTGCTGGAGTTTCAGTTGTCTTCTCTTCAACAACAGGCTCTTCAGACATAAGTGAGGCTTCAAGAGATTCTGATTGTTTAGAAGGTTTTTCACTGACTGATGGCTTTTTTTCTGCCTCATTAATAGGTTCTGAAACCTCTGGTTCCTTGATTTCTGCTTCTTGAACCTCGAGCTCTGGTGATGGCTCAGACTCAGGCTCAGTCACTGGCTCAGACTCAAGTTCAAGTTCAAGTTCAGGCTCCGGTTCAGGCTCCGGTTCAGGTTCAGGCTCCGGTTCAGGTTCAGGTTCAGGTTCAGGTTCAGGTTCAGGTTCAGGTTCAGGTTCAGGTTCAGGTTCAGGTTCAGGTTCAGGTTCAGGTTCAGGTTCAGGTTCAGGTTCAGGTTCAGGAATTTCTTCAGAAGTTTCCTTTAATTCACCGATTATATCATAAACATTAGTACCTTCTTCGATTTTGTAAGGTTTGTTAAGATCCAAAAGATAATCAACCTGGGCCGGCCCAATATCAAAAACCTCAATCACGGTTTTAGAACTCTCAATTGCAGAATATATCTTTTCTAGAGCTTCTAACTTAGAATTTTCATCATATGAAGCCGCTATTTGTTTTCCATTCTTAAATAGAATATATCCTTCCTCAGGACCGGAAGTAACTCTGATGAATCCGTTTTTTCCTTCCTTGTCTAAATCTTCCATTAATTTCTGAAAATCTAGCTCATCAGCGTACGAAACCATTGAAGGTTTGGTTATGGGCATCTCCATTTATATCTCTCCCCATATCCATTCACTATTATCAATAATAATTTTTACTAATAATAATTCGAAATATTATCAATAATAATTCCGGATAATATAATATATAACTGTTGCAAGTTTTTGTTATTATACTTACTTTCGGATAAGCTTTATTTCTGCAGGAGTAATGATTATAATATTTCGGCCATTTTTACATAATAGAATGGCTTCTCCCCCATCATTATCACGGAATGACTTTAATTTCTCTCCCGCCAGCTTAAAATCATTGGGAGAATCTTTTTCGAGAATACTCATATCCATAATAATGGGATTTTTTTCATCTAAAACTTGTCTGAGGGCATAATCGAATTCATCAATGTTTTGAACCTTCATTAATACTATTTCATAGAATGAATGTTCCGGAACTATTATTGTTTCCTGAACATCCTTCCCTTCCTCTTCTTCCAAGCCAAGATTCTTCTTTAAATAATCCATTATGTCCTTCATTTTTCAACGTCCCCTATACCTATATATTCGGTTATTGCTTTTAATAAGATTGACGCTCCACCCTGAAAAATATCTGCAGCAGGAAGCATATATTTTTCCTCACATTGGGAAAAAATATCTCCCTTTGGCGTATCTTCTGCAAAATTCCTTAAATTTAGAGAAATTCCCACAACTTTAGTGGGTTCCATAGCTTCAATAGCCTTTATCTCTTGCTCGATTCCCATTGGTTGGCGGTAGGGATGGTTGAAACGGTGACAAAGAATTGTGGCGTCGGGTTGAGCACCTACCAAAATTGCGGCAGATAAACCTCGTGGATGTGGGTTTCCCCTCTCAGTTAGACTAGACTGACCCTCTACAAATATTATGTCGGGACTCTTCTCTTCTTCAAGATATTGTACACTTCCCATTACTGCTGAAGCAACATCCATAACTGATAAACTACCTGCCCTGAAATTCAGGTCCACCGGTTGCTCTAATCCCATTTCATCAGTAGAAATAACACCTGGATTTAATCCAATTTTCTGTGCCGTTTGTCCCAATATACGAGTAGTGGTTCGTTTACCACACTCTTGAGAGGTTCCGCCCACAAAAACAATGGGAGTCTTAGGTTTATAATCAAGTTTAGGGAGGACCTCAGTGCAAGTGGCGGGCGCTGTCCCAAATAATGATTTTACCACATCAAGCCGGGGACTTATTTCCTTTAACTGGACATTTTTAGACTTGGCAAATGCCAATAAAGACTGATTTCGATGCAATGGAAGAGATCGGAAAGAACTAACCACATTCAGACCAAGATCAATTGCTTGAACTGCATATTTAATTGCTGATCCTTCCGCTCCAATTGGTAGCATAATGGCCACACTGCGAGCATCAGTGGTCTTGGCGAGGGTAGGCAAATCAGATGAAATAATATTATCGCAAAAACTTTGACCTTGTTTTTGTTTATTATCATCTATAAAACCAACAGCTTTAATTCCGGTAAAATTAGCGAATTTCTCACCACCACCACCGCATCCGATAATTATAAATGGATTAAATTCTTGTAATTCCTGAACAGAGGCCACAAAATACAAAAGATCACTCCTGATAAATTTACTGAATAAGTGAAATATTACATTACTTATTTATTTAATAAATGTCAAACCAAGATATATACTTTAGGTAGCATGTAAATTCTATTGTGGAGGCATGATTATGATAGAAAGAATACTTAAAGATTTAGGCCGAATAAATGGGGTAAGTGGATCTCTTGTGGTTGGTAAAGATGGTTTGATCATTGAAAGCGAAGTTCCAACCGACATAGATTCCGAACTGGTAGCTGCAATGGCTTCTGCTGTTTTTGGTACTGCAGAACGTTCCGCAGAGGAAATGAAACACCAACCTCTCCAGCAGGTGATGATCGAAGGTAGTAAAGGTAAAACCCTGATGATCGATGCTGGCGAAGGTATACTAGTTGTGATTGCAGATATAGATATTAATCTTGGTCTCATAAGGATTGAAATGCGTCGAAGTGCTGAACGAGTTGTGGAATTCCTGACTTAATCTTGTTAGGAATTTCAAAGCAACTTTTATTTAGCTATTTATCGTCGTGGATTTGATTTTTATCCATTGAAATCAATAATAAAATATGTTTTTGATAAGCAATCACTCTCCACCCCTTAAAAATATAATTGGAAAGATTTGCACCAGGAGGTAGCACTCTGAGAAAACCTTATGTTATACTCATTGGAAGTGCTTCTGGAATTGGAAAATCAACCATCGCTTCTGAGTTAGCTAGAGAGCTGGGTATTAAACATCTTATTGAAACTGATTTCATTCGTGAAATAGTGCGAGGCATAATTGGCCCGGATTATGCACCTGCTTTGCATAAATCATCATACAATGCATATGTTACTTTAAGAGATCAGAAACGTTATGATGGCAATACTGAAAGTTTGATTGGTGCTGGTTTTGAGGAACATGCTTCTTTTGTTTTACCTGCCGTTGAAAAAGTTATTAAAAGGGCGGTGGATGACTATGATGACCTGGTAATTGAAGGAGTGCATCTTGTTCCCGGATTTTTAGATATAGAAAAATTCAAGAAAGATGCATCAATCCACTTTTTCGTGCTTACTGCTGATGAGGAAGTGCATAAGGAGAGGTTCGTGAGAAGGGCCATGAAAATTAAGAGAGGAGGAAAACATCTGGAGTATTTCAAAGAAAACCGTATCATCAATAATTATTTGGTTAGACAGGCAGTGGAACATCGTGTTCCAGTAGTAAACAACTTAGATATTAATGATACTAAAAAGAGAATGCTCACTCTGATTAAGGAGATATGTAAAGAGATGATTTTCCGTCATTCTGTTGACGAGTTAGATGTTGAGACTGACATAATTCTTAACAAGTATGGTGGTCGAATAATGGATGTTTCCTATTTCCTTCCTGGTTTCGGAGAGCCTTTAAAGAGGAAAGTCAATGTTTATGACCCTATAGAGGCTAAAAGATTTATTAATCTTCTCGAAGAAAATCCTAAAAGAAAAAAAGACTTAGAAGGACTTTATGAGCTTTCTGGAAATATTCACAGACATAAGATCTGTGCTCCTGATGAAGAAAGTCTCAAAGCCATGGTAAAAGAATTAGATGATAAGGGATTGCTCTATAAACCGGATTAATAAACTATTAATAGAATTAGTTGAGAGTTGAGGGTTAAAGAACCTTTTTTTATGTGAATTAATTTTAATTTTTTTAAAATTTTGGAACAAATAATTTAATATAAATTAAAGATTTCCTAAATAAAGATTTATTCTTAAAATAAATTAGTGGAGTTATGAATTTGAGTAAAATGTTTTCTGACTGCCCCATCTGTAAGGCACCACAACGAATGGAAGTCACCACAAAAACTGAAAAAATCCCCTATTTTGGGGAAATTATGGAATCAACAATTTTATGCCATGAATGCGGCTATAAACATGCTGATACCATATGTATTGAAAAAAAAGACCCGGTGAGATACACGCTCCTCATTGAAAAGGATAATTTAAATGCTAGGGTAGTGAAATCACAGTCAACTACCATTACCATACCTGAATTGGGACTCAAAGTGGAACCCGGACCCCAATCTCAGGGATATGTTTCCAATGTTGAAGGAGTTCTGGATCGTTTCGGGAAGGCTGTCAAAACAGCTTTATCCTGGGCAGAAGATCAGCAAACCCAGAAGAATGCAGTTAAAATATTGGGATGTATTGATGAAGTGAAAAATGGCCAAAAAAAGGTTACTTTAATAGTAGAAGATCCCTTCGGACATAGCATCATCATGGATGATAATGCTCAAAAACATGAATTGACCAACCAAGAGATTCAAAAATTAAAAACCGGATTTCTCACCTTTGAAAATGAGGAATTAGATATTAATGGAAATAATAATCCAGAGGAGTGATTTTTTAAATTATTTTTAATTCATTACTCGAAACGTTTCGAAAAAAATAATAATAATAAAAGAAGAAAAAAAGTTTCTTTAATCCATGAAGGCAGGATCTGATTCTTCTTCAGAAACATCTTTCAATTTAAGCGTCTTTTTAACATCCATACTCAAAGCATCACAATCTGCTTTTATGGCATGTAAATGCATTAATATCCGCTTTTTCTCTTCATTTATTCTTTCAATGTTTTGATAAGGATAAATGGACTCTTTAAGCATTTCATACTCGATTGTGGTGTATGGATATTCATTTAACTGATCACAAACCTTTACCAGTACTTCACCTAGGAACTTGTTCATTTCAACTTTGACCCTTTCTCGGATCATTTTATCAGAGTCAAGGTTTTGTTTCATTAAACGCACAACTTCGGCTTTGGCGAAAGGCAGATCTTCCCCTTCTTCTTGTGAACCTTCATCTTGTTCATCATCTGATTGGATAATTTCTTCATCCTCTTCCTGCAAAGATTCTTCGTTAAATTCATCTTCATTTTCGTCGTACATTACAAATTCTCCTAATACTTTCAAAATAGTTCTTCTACTAAGATGCTATGTGGATGGTCGCATATAAAGGTATGGTTAAAATGATAGGTTGCGTGTAAGATTTATGGTTATTTTTACTTGTGTCTTTACAATTATCATAGCCCTAATAAAAAATTTTAGTAGTAGTTTGTGACATTAGTTCTTGGAGTGGTTAAAGAATGTATATGTCTTAATGTATTTTATGTAATTCTAAACTTAAGTCCAATGATCTTGCAGAATGAGTCATGTATCCTGTGGATATAACATCCACTCCTGTCTTTACGAAATCAACTATATTCTCAGGATTAATGCCACCTGAAACTTCGATAATAATATTTCCACGAAGTTTTTCTTTTTCAAGGACTGATAAGACATTCGTAACTTCTTCTGGAGTCATATTATCCAGCATTATGATATCTGCTCCTGCTCTGGCTGCTTGAAGTGTTTCATCAGTGTTTTCAACTTCGATTTCGATTTTTTTGGTGAAACTGGCATATTTTCTGGCTCTAGACACTGCCTCAGCCACATCTCCCACCAGGGCGAGGTGATTGTCCTTGATTAATATCCCATCATCAAGACGGTATCGGTGTGTATCTCCTCCCCCAGACCGAATAGCATCTTTCTCAAAAAATTGAAGTCCAGGAGTGGTCTTACGGGTTCCGGCCACGATAACGTCAGGATTGACATTCTTAACCAATTCAACCAATTTAGATGTTAAAGTGGCAATCCCACTCATACGCATCATAAGATTGAGCACTGTTCGTTCTAAACTAAGAATATTATGAGGATCTCCAGATAGTTCCATGATCACTTGGTCTTTCTTAATCTTTTCACCATCATTCTTCATGATTTTGGTTTCCACTCCAAATTCAGTGAAAATTTCAACTGCCAGTTTGACTCCAGCCACTATTCCCTCTTCTTTAGATATTATTTGACCTTTTACTTGCATTCCTGCTGGGATCAATGCACGTGTAGTAATATCCTCAAAACCTAAATCATTAAAAACGATCTTCTTAAGGTCATACGTCATGATTACACCTTAACTCTCTAATTATAATCCTTGAAATGAGTTTAATTGAATATTAATTCCTTAAATTAAATGTAAAATGTCTTAAAATTCATGGAAAAATTTTTCCATTAAGAAAAATTTGAATCTAAGATCTAGTTGAATTATTTATAATGTTTTATCAAATTAGGATATAAATTTTCACCCTCAAATTACAGACGAAATTTGATATAGAACCTACTTAAAACTTTTATCTATAAACTAATATAAAAATAAAGGGAATATTAAAAGAATATTCAATAATAAAATAGTCATTAAGTACATTAATCATAATACACAAAAAAATCAATTAGAAAATATTTTTTTACTGATCTTAACGAACTTAAGTGAATTTGGTGAATCGGGATGGAGCTAATATTTTTGGGAACATCATCTGCACTTCCCACCACTAAAAGAAATCACTCGGCAATAGCTTTGAAGGCTTTTGGAGAAGTGATGCTTTTTGATTGTGGAGAAGGCACACAGAGACAGATGGCAGGACTTAAACTGAGCCCGATGAAGATAAACCAAATTTTCATCACTCACCTTCATGGTGACCACTTCTTGGGACTGCCCGGTATGATCCAGTCAATGGCATTTAGAGGAAGAAAGGACCCCTTACACATCTACGGTCCTGAAGGAATTAAAAAAACCGTTGAAAACATTAAAAACTTGGGATACTATTCATTATCATTCCCCATCAATGCACATGAAATCAACAAAATCAATGAAGAAGTGGTTACAGAAACAGATGATTATATAATAAAATGTTGCCCCATGCAACACTCAATTCCTAACCTGGCTTATTCAGTAGAAGAAAAAAGATCTCCCAAATTCCAGAAAGATAAAGCCATAAACTTGGGATTAAAACCAGGTCCTGACTTCGGTAAACTTCAGAGAGGTATCCCGGTAGAGGTTAACGGCAGAATAATAAAACCCGAACAAGTATTAGGTGGGGAAAGGAAGGGACGGAAGATAGTTTACTCCGGAGACACTAAACCATGTGCTGAAATGATTCAATTCGCATTCCAAGCCGATGTTCTGATACACGAATCAACCTTTGAATCGGCTCAGGAAGATAAAGCTCTTAAAACAGGCCATTCAACAACTACTCATGCAGCAATGATTGCCAAAGAAGCTGATGTATGTGAATTAATTCTTTTCCACATGAGCACCCGTTACAGGGATAGTGATATGTTAGAAAAAGAAGCAAAAAATATTTTTGATAAAGTTACAGTAGCCGAGGATTTTATGATGTTCGAGGTGAAAAAACATGACTGATCCTGATCCATTATATTTTAATTTAATCAAAATTGCCATAATTCTTATTTGTTCATTTATTATTATCAAATGGGCCATGTACATTGTGAGAAAAACTGGAGATAGATTAAATCTAGAAGCAACATTGATACAGGTTTTTAATGAGATTATCAAGTATTCAGTTATTGCAGTAGCTATAACCGTTGTTTTAAAGGAAATTGGATGGGACATAAGTGCCATAATTGTCAGTCTGGGTATTGTTGGTGTGGCAGTTGGTTTTGCTGCACGAGACACCCTGTCAAATTTCATCTCAGGGATGTTCATATTGGCAGATAAAAGCTTCAAACTAGGAGACATCATTGAAATCTCAGGGAAAACTGGTACAGTAATGAAACTGGGTTTCAGAGTAACCACCATTAAAACTGTGGATAACAAGAGAATTATCATACCCAACTCCAATTTCTCCAAGAATATCTACCTCAATTATACTGCGGAAGAAAAGAGAAGAGTTGAATTGGATGTTAACATTCCCTACGAGATGGAACTAGATGAAACAGTTGCTTCCCTTGTTGATGCAGCATCGAAATGTAAATGGGCACAAGGAGATCCTAAACCGAATGTTCTTATAAAAGAAATGGGAGATACAGGTATAAGGGCAAGTTTAAATGTTTGGGTGAATGATCCTTGGAAGGTAGCCACATACCGAAGCCAGTTAGCCATGGAAGTGAAAGGGCTTTTGGTTGGGGGAGATTCTGGTGAAAATATCAAAGTATAAAGTTGTTTCAGTGCTGATTGTGCTTTTTTGTGTCTTATTAGCTGCAAGCATTGCAATAGCAGGTTACCAACAAATGAAAAATGTGACCAAAGCTCAGAATGCTGTTAAGGAATATAAGGAAAGAATGAGCAACCCTGTAAACGCCCTTGACCCCAGCGATTTTAGTGGTTCGTATATGAACGCCCAGTTATACATTCCTAAACTAGATGTTGTCGCAGCTATCCGTTCTGATACTGTTAATGGGTATAACATTGTTTATCATTACCCTGAAAGTGTTATGCCAGGTAAACCAGGTGAATGCGGCATATTAGGTCATAGAACCAAATATTCTGGATTATTTACCAATATAGCATCTTTAAAGCCCGGTGATAAGGCAGTTATTAGAGATTTTATCCAGAGGAAAAAATTTGTGTACCAGGTAACCTCAAACGGTGCTGATATCCGTTGGGACTACAAAACAAACCCCATAAGATTTTCACAGGAAGGAAAAGCTCGTTTATTAATAGTTACGTGTTATCCCCCTGGCAGAAAGCAAGCTGCTTGGATTACTCACTTCAAATTGGTATCAAGTAGTGATTTTTAACCTAAATACTATTTTTTTGGTCTGTCAATGTTAGGATAAATTTTTAAAATTCTCTGCTTAAATCATTTAAAGTAATTATAACAATATCCATAAAAACTTCTAGTTCTAATATAGATATAAATTAAAATCAACATCCAATAGGGACTTTGATCATAATTTTTATTGGAAAAAAATCGAACTGTTCGATTTACACAATACTTATTAGTGATAAATATTCATAGTAATACTGAATATTTATGATCATTTCGACGTGTAGTTATAACACTTATTAATGAGAAGTTTCATTATAAATAATTAATATTAATTCTAAAAAACTGAATTTAGAACATAAAGGAGAAAATAAATAACAATCCAAAAACCAAAAAAGAGGCGTTAAAATGGTTGAAGTCATAATAGATGAAGATGCATGCGTGGGATGCGGATCCTGTGTGGAAGACTGTCCCAACGACGTGTATGAAATGGATGAAGCAAAAAATAAAACCAAAGTGGTTAAAGAAGAAGACTGCATGGCGTGTCTGTCCTGTCACGAGATATGCCCTGCCCAAGCCATGGAACACCGCGATATCCACGTGGCAAAACGACTCTATATCGACCGTAAAGTAAATTACGCACTTGAAAGAATTATCTGAGGGATTAAAAATGGATATGAGGGAGATAACAGACACTATAGGGACATTTAAACCCGAATTAATTCCCAAAGAAACTGGTGGAAATCTGGATGACTATGAAGATGCACTCCATGTGCTGATGAAGTTCATGGGATCCATGTCCAGTGCACTGGAACAAGTTTCAGGAAGAGGTGCCAATGCTATTGTCTACCAAGCCGGTAAAAGAATGGGACACGAATCTGCCAAAATGATGGAAAAAACCGATGACTTGGAAAAAGCCCTTTTTGAAATGGGTGAAGTTCTTGGACATGAATTCTACTACGTGAAGTGGAAACCAGCAGCCCAGGACAGTTACGTCATCCAAAAAGATAATGAAGTCACAGTAAAACTCCTGTTTATGGACTGTGTTGTAAGACAAACACTCCGAAGAACGGGTTTACCCCAAAAAGGACCATTATGTTACCTATTATACGGTTACATGGTTGGAGCAGTGGAAGAAGTTATGGATCTCAAAGCAAAAGTCGACATAGACCATGTAGGACCCAACGCATGTCTTAAGACCTTAACAATCAAATGGAGTGCGAAATAATGGTAAACATAGCAATAGAAACACTGGCCAGTTGCTCAGGCTGTGAAATATCTATACTGGACTTGCACGAAGACATAATCAAACTCCTGGATCAAGCAGACCTAGTTTCAGCCCCCATACTCATGGATATCAAAGAAATACCAGAAAATATTGATATTGCCATTGTAACAGGATCTGTTCGAAACGAAGAGAACAAAGAGCGTTTAGAAGAATTAAGGGAAAAATCAAAAATATTAATAGCATACGGTACTTGTGCATGTTACGGAGGCATAACTGGAATGGCTGATTTATATACACCTGAAGAAGTAAATTCCAGAAGTTTTACTGACAACCCAAGTACAGAGCCAGCTGAACTACCCACCGAAGTAGTTCCCGAACTTTTGAGCATAGTACATCCTGCAGCAGACTTTATCAAAATCGACGGATTCATACCTGGCTGCCCACCAAAAGAACAATTAACACACGACATTTTAATTCCATTAATTAACGACGAAGCGCCCGATGTTCCTAAAAAAAGTGTTTGCGCAGATTGCACAAATATAATGGAACATGTAGAGTTTGATAAAATTAAGCGCAGAATTGAAGGTGAACCAGAACCAGGTAAATGTTTCCTAAGTCAAGGATATGTCTGTTTAGGTTCAGTTACTTTAGGTCGCTGTGGTGGTCTTTGCACATCAGCCGGAGTTCCCTGTCATGGATGTGGAGGTCCATCCCTGGACGTATTGAGGGAACCGAGCCATGACATCTACAACGGAGTTATAAAGAGGATTGCCCACATTTCTAAAATGCCAGAAAAAGAAGTTGAAAAACAACTATATGATATTGGGCACATAATTTACGGATTTGTTATTGGAAGCACCATCATGGAAGAGAAACAGGTTTCCCTGATTCCTCAGCTGGTGAAAAAATAGGTGATAACATGAAAAACATTGAAATAGCCCCTGTTTCAAGAATCGAAGGCCACGCCAAGATTACTGTTCAAGTGGATGATTCTGGAAATGTTTCTGACGCTCATTTCCACGTAATGGAAATCAGAGGATTTGAAAAATTCTTGGAAGGTGCTGCTGTAGAAGAAGCACCTCGAATAACACCAAGAGTATGTGGTATATGTCAAACTTCTCATCATATAGCAGCTGCCAAAGCAACAGACCAAGTATTCGGATTAGAACCACCAGAAACAGCTAAAAAATTAAGGGAGTTGCTACTTCTGGGACAGTACATAATGTCACATTCCCTGCACTTTTACTTCCTGGCAGCGCCCGATTTGGTTTTAGGCCCTGAGTCAGACCCAGCTTTAAGAAACGTAGTTGGAATTCTGAAAAATAATCCGGAACTCGCCATGATGGCCATTAAAACCAGAAAGATAGGTCAAGAAATTACAGCCACTGTGGGTGGTAAACCCATAAGTCCAGTAACTGCAATCCCCGGAGGACAGTCTCGAGGATTAACTACGGACCAACAAGCAGATTTACTATCCAAAAGCAAAGAGGCAATTGAACTGGTAGAAAAAGGAATTGAAGCGACTAAACCGCTCTTCACACAATATAGTGACGCAATAGAACTCTTAGGGCCGATAGAAACTCATTTTGCAGCATTAACCAATAATGGAGATCTAACTTACTACGATGGTGACGTGAAGGTAATTGATGCTGCCGGTAACCCAGTAACCGAATTTGCACCAGTTGATTACTTGGACTACATTGAAGAAAAAGTTCAACCATGGTCTTACATGAAATTCCCCTTCCTGAAACAGATTGGATTCCCAGAAGGGAACTATCGTGTTGGACCATTAGCTAGGCTTAATGTGGTTGATAATATTCCAACACCCAAAGCATCAGAACTATTCGCAGAGTATAGAGAAAACTTTGGAATTGCTCAGAACCCACTGTTATATCACTATGCTCGTCTGATTGAACTGATGTACTCATCTGAAAGAGCAATAGAACTACTAGAAGATAACAGCATAACTGGAACCGATATCAGACAAACACTATCTGAACCACTCATGACAAAAGCTGAAGCCAAAGAATCCAGTGAAACCAAAAGAGGAGTGGGAATGATCGAAGCTACTCGTGGAATACTCATACATGACTATGAAACTGATGCCGCAGGGTACATAAATAGAGCTAACCTAATTGTTTCAACAAGTCAAAACAACCTAGCGATGGATATTGGTGTGCGAGAAACAGCTAAAAAGTTAATCCACGGTGAAGAAGTTTCTGAAGGGTTGAAAAACCAGTTAGAAATGATTATCAGAGCATATGACCCATGTCTATCCTGCGCAACCCACGCCATAGACGGAAGCTCACCACTAGAAGTGGACATCTACAACAGCGAAGGTATACTAATTAAAAAACACTTGATCTGAGGTTCAAAAAACCTCAAAATTTTTTTTTTACTTTACTTTTTTGGATTGAATATTCAGTCTAGGTCTATTATTAATTAAGCTGTTTTTCTGTTTATTAAAAAGAAAAATTCCCTATATTTAAATTATTAAAATCTTGAATTCCGTTTTGGGGATGATTATTGCAATAATCATTGCATAACCAGTTTATGTTATATAAAAAAAACGATAAGCATAATAAATATTAGGGTAAAAAATGTCTATATTGATATGAAATAGATTATAATGATAATAATTTTCTTTAACGATTAATCAGTGATCAAATGATAGACACCCATCTGAAGACACAACTGGAAAAGGCCACATTAGACTTGGATAAGACCACAGATGTGGAAGGTATTCTTATTGTGGCTCGTGATGGTCAAATTTTACATCATAACTTAAGGGTAGACGTGGACATTAACCTCTTCGGCCCCATGTCCCAAGTGATCTCTAATTCTTCACACCGTCTTTTAAGCTCATCTGGCCAGGGCGAATTAGAAAGGGTGCTAGTAGAGTCCTCAGGCGGTAAAGCACTCTTTTTAGGTCTGGAAAATGCACATTTAATTATTTTAATGTTGGATTCTGCAAATGTGGGTCTGGTTATGGTGAATGCTAAAAGAGCATCACAACTAATTAATGAGGCAACCCAGGACCTAGAATTCGAAGTTCCACCAGAGATCCCAGAAGAAGCTCCAGAAATTAAAGTTGAAGAAATCCCCGTTGAAGAGGTTAAAGAAGAATCTGCTGATATATCAATGACTGAAGAGGTTGTAGCTGAGGAGATAAGTGCTGAAGATGTTCAAGTAGAAGAGGCCCCTGTTGAGAAGATAAAAGCCAAAGATGAAGCTGTTGAGGTTACAGAAGAGCCTGTTTTAGAGTCTGAAAAGATAATTGAAAAACCTGCTGTAGAACCTGCTGCTCCAGAACCTCCAGAGATTAAAACTGAACTTGAAGCCCAGGAATTAGAAAAATTAACAGCGGATGAAACAGTTATTGAAAAGACAGAACCAGAGATTGTTGAAACAAAGCCTAAAGAAGTAAAACCATCCATACCTACGGTTAAACCACCAATCTCATTCCCATCACTTCCTCAGGATGTGCAAGTTCCTGATGAACCTGAAAAACGTTCCGAACTCATATTAGACATTTACGAGGCTATTTTCCTGGCCATGTCCATGGGCGCAGCTAAAATAATGGGAGTTGCTCCTGCCAGGGGACTAACCAAACAGTTCCTGCCCTTTGAAAAGTGTCCGAAGCTACTTCATAATGTTGAACTTAAAAGCAATGCCACTATTGACTTTGCCCAGATCAAGAAGAATGCTACTGATATTCCCCTTCAAGAAAGAGAAAAAGTATTTATTCAGGATTTCAGCCGAATGATCGAAGTCATAACTGAAAATTATGGAAGAGTAATGGGTTATGAGGCATTCCGAGGAATGGTACGGGCCGAATTCATGGAAATCAAAAAATCATATGGTAATGCTATGGATAAACTAAACATCAAAGAAAAAATACATCCAGAAATTGCCCAATTATTCACATAACTAATAACTCCCTTCCCAAATTACAGATTTACTAATTATTCTAATTTTTTTCCATTGAACAAATTAAAACCTTTTTAATAGATTTTAAGATTACTTACTACCAATTCTGAACCTATGACATTTTAATAAATCTATTTTATAAATAAAAGAAATTATCTGGAAAAAGATGTTTTAATCACGAAATGATATAAAATTTCAAAACTTTTTAAAATAACAATTACATACCATCAACCATACAAAATCACATAAATTATAATTAAAATCAAAACGGTGATAACATGAATAGACCATGGGTGGAGAAATACCGACCTCAAACTCTAGAAGAAGTTGTGGGTCAAGATCACATCATACAAAGACTCAAACAATACGTAAACGAGGAGAGCATGCCTAATCTCATGTTCACCGGCCCTGCGGGAGTGGGAAAAACAACCACAGCCATTGCCCTTGCCAAGGCCATGCTGGGAGAATACTGGAAACAAAATTTTCTGGAGTTAAACGCCTCTGATGCCAGGGGTATCGATACTGTTCGTAAAGATATTAAAAACTTCTGCCGCCTAAAAGCAGTAGGATCACCATTTAGAATCATATTCCTGGATGAAGTGGATAACATGACCAAGGATGCACAGCACGCACTTCGCCGGGAAATGGAAATGTACACCAAAACATCCTCATTTATCTTATCCTGTAACTACTCTTCTAAAATCATAGACCCTATCCAATCCAGATGTGCAATATTCAGATTCGCACCAATTAAAGGACATCAAGTTATTCAGAGACTGGAAAAAATTGCCAATACAGAAAACATTCAACACACTCCTGGTACACTGGAAAGCATAGTTTACTTTGCCGAAGGTGATATGCGTCGTGCCGTGAACATTCTTCAATCCACAGCAACTATGGGGACTGAAATAACAGAAGAACATGTCCATGACGTGGTTTCTAAAGCAAAACCAAAAGATGTGAGGAGAATTATTAACATGGCCCTTGATGGGGATTTCATGGGCTCACGTGACCTTTTACGAGAAGTTATGGTGGTTCAGGGAACCAGTGGTGAGGATATGATAACCCAGGTGTACCAGGAAGTATCCAGAATGTCCATGGATGATCTTATCGGGAGTGAAGAGTACATTAATCTTGTGGGACACATCGGGGAATATGATTTCCGAATTAGAGAAGGTGCAAACCCACGGATACAGTTAGAATCTCTTTTAACCAAATTTTTACCAAAAGAAAAGGCAGATTAGATGTTGTGGACCGAGAAATACAGCCCCCGGAAGATAGATGATGTTCTGGGAAATAAGAAGGCCATTGAACAGATCGATGAATGGGTGGAAAACTGGGAACATGGAGAACCACAAAAATGTCTCCTACTTATAGGTCCTCCAGGAACTGGAAAAACCACACTGGCCCATTTAATAGCAGTTTTCTTCTCAGACCACATCGAACTTAATGCCAGTGATAAAAGATCCTTTGATATCATAATGAATACTATCGGAGAAGCATCAGCCGCCACATCACTTTTTGGGAAAGGGAAGAAACTTATAATCCTGGATGAAGTAGATGGACTCCACGGAAATGAAGATCGTGGAGGAATCAGGGCTATAAACAAGATCATAAAGGAAAGCCATCATCCCATAATAATGATGGCCAACGACCCCTACAGTAAGCGTATTACCAGTTTGAAATCCAAATGCCAAGTTATTAACATCCGAAAAGTTCATACTAACTCCATTGTAGCCTTACTCAAAAGGATTTGTGTTAAGGAAGGGATTGAGTTTGAGGAACATGTTCTTCGCACCCTGGCCAAAAGATCTAATGGTGATCTGCGCTCCGCAATCAATGATCTGCAAGTGATTGCCCAGGGAAAAAATTCTATTACCTCCAATGACCTGGAAATCATATCAGAAAAGGATAATGTTAACAACATTTTTGACTCAATACGTACTGTTTTGAAAAGCAAAAACCCAAAGAGAATCAAAAACGCCCTGCGCTTGGATTCAGAACCGGGATTTATACTGGAACAGATCACCGAAAACATCCCTCGGGAATATGAGAAGCCAGAAGAAATTGAAAAAGCCTACGATATGGTGGCAGAAGCTGACATGTACTTGGGAAGGGCCTTTCACACCAGACATTATGGATACTGGAAGTATACTTATGATTTAATGGGTTTAGGAGTGGCATTGGCCAAGGATGAGACCTACAAAAAGTTCAGCCGTTATGCCAGTTCCACATTTTACAGTAAACTATCCAGGAACCGGGCTAAAAGGGACTTGAGAGACAGGGTAGCTACTAAAATGGGAGAAAAAATGCACACTTCACGGAAGGTGGCCATTGAACAGTTCCCATACTTTGAGATAATGTTCCAACCAGAAGACCTGGCCCGAGATCTGGCTGATTACTTCGAACTGGATGATGCCGAGGTAAAACAATTCCGCAAACGGAAGATAAAAAAGAGGAAAACTAAAAAAGCTCCTAAATCCACAACTAACAAGGATAAGTCCAATAGAAAAAAATCTTCCGCCTCTGTAGTTTCTAAAAAGACCAAAACATCAACAAAATCTTCAAAAAGTACTGAAAAAGAAGAAAAAAAAGTTCTTACTGAAGATTCCAATAAAAAAGATGAAGATAAGAAGAAAAAAGATCATTCATCAAAATCTGTATCCAAAGATAATGGTGAGTCTGAAAAACCTGAAGCAAAGGATAATGGAAAACAAGTTTCACTTTTTAGTTTTAAATAACATTTCTATTTTTTTGGGATTTTTCCACTATCTTAAAATTATTGACGATTTTATATTGAATTATTCAATAAACTGCATAAATGTTTAGGATCTTAACCATATGCACCCATAATCCTGTATTCCCTTTTATTTCAATAAGTCTCAGATCCATCTTCTAATATAAAATTCTGGTTCTATATCTGGGATTAAAAATTATACTAAATAAGTTCATTTCGACTTTTAGTTCTATGGACAGTTAGATTTCCATAAATATATTATCCTCCGAGAACAATTAAATAGTATAAATGGGGGTTTAAAATAATGGAAACATCGATTAAAAATGATATTCTCAAACTGAGCGGATCCTTTTTGATTGTTCTACTTTTTGCAGCCATAGGCAGTCTGGCAACCTTTTCGCAGATACCAACCTGGTATGCAGATTTAATTAGGCCAGAATGGGCACCACCTAACTGGGTTTTCCCGGTAGTATGGACCACCCTCTACATCTTAATGGCACTGGCCCTATTCCTGGTTTGGAGGAAAGGTCTGGAGACTAAACAGGTGAAAATGGCAGTAGCAGTCTTTCTAGTGCAACTGGTCCTAAACGCTACATGGTCCGTAGTATTCTTCGGACTTCATTCCCTTGGCGGTGGAGTTGCAATCATAATACTGCTTTGGATATCCATACTAGCAAATATCATTATATTCTACCGCCTATCTAAACTGGCAGGTATCTTACTCTTGCCTTACATAATATGGGTGACAATAGCCAGTTACCTTAACTATGCAGTGTACCTTCTAAATCCATAAGACAAGAGAAATCAGTGCAATACCATGAAAAATCTGGAAGCATAAATCCGAAATGAGTACTTCCAGGTGTTAATTTTATTTTTTATCTGTTCTTTTATGCCTTATTTAAAGAGTAAATCCTAGGGTGAACATCACCATCAACACCAGGAATGTGTTGGCCACTGGGTCGGTCATACTGGTGGATAAGGGTATCACGATGTTGTCGGGATCAAGACCTCTTCTGTAAGAAATAGCATTTAGGTAGAAGGCAATGATTAGCAGTAATGGAGTAAGCATTAATCCAGCTGCGGTGCTGATGAAAACCATATTCGCCAGTCCCACTGATTCCACACCGATAACTGAAGATCCAAAGTAAGCTAAAATTCCTATTAAGGGGTATATAAGTAGGGCCAAAATGACAATGATAGCAAAGTTTCTTATCGCTGATTCATTTGGCCTTAAAGAAGATTCAATGGATCCAATATGTAATCCCGAGGATAACCTGGCCCCCAGAATGCTAACCAGGTCTCCACTTTGTCCTGAGAATAATGGCACCAATGCTAGAATACTGGGATTACTTAGAATTGTTGAAAAGCTACTGTTTAAAATGGTACCTGCAGTAGTTCCAAATAGTGATGATAGAAATAGTGTAGGAGTGCTGTGGATTATAATCTTCTTAAGTTGGCTTCCTCTTTGTATTCCATAAATAAAGCCCATTATACCAATTATGATAAATATTATGAATAATATGTTTTCTACATATCCATTCCTTACCCAAAGTAATATCTGTACAGCTAAAAGGATTGATGGAATGGTAAAAAGGTCTCCAGAAGCTGCAATTAAGGGTGTTGTCACATTATCTGGATCCCATCCGTTTTCATAACTTTTTATGGAAATTAAAATAGTGGCCGGTAGAAGAACTGCACCTGAAAAAATTCCTCCCAGTACTGAAATAACTGTGAAATCCATGATACTAATACTCTCAAATCCGAGGAGGACACAAAATCCCTTAGCTGTAAATGCAAGGAAAATAGACATAATCACAGTTAGAATCATTGCTGAAATGATGTTCTGGTTTAGAACAGGTGATTTTTTTAATTCAGGAGTTAAGGTACCTATATGGAGGTTTGAGCCTAATCTTGACCCTAATGCACCGAATATGTTCCCCCTCATCCCAATTGCACCAGGGATGAGAACTAAAAGGCCAGGTAATATTTCAAGAGTATTGGTCATTCCACTGAGCAATATACCTGCTATCAAATCCCCAATGGCACATATAAAAAGAGCGGTGAATGTTTCACCTAAAACACGCGAAAAGTCTTTAAAAAAGTTTGTAATCTTACCACTAATAATGAAGGGGATCTGGAGAATGTTTAAAGACCTTTTGGAAACTAGGACTGCTAATTTTACCATCCAATTTAGAATGATATGTATTATATCGCCAATCCTCTTCAATAGTTTCTCTGTCCATCTCACCTAACCACCCTAAAATTACAGTATGGGCTGATTTTACTAATTTAATTTAAATATATATTGTTAATCATTAATTTTATCAGTTATAAATTGATTATTTGGCATTATTATCTTTAATTATCCGTTAAAGTCTTGGAATATCTTCTTTAACTCTTTCCATCACTATCATTTCGGTCAAATCTTCAACACCATCAATCGAACGGATTTTTGAATTTATCAATTGATTTAAATCTTCGATGCTCTTTACCCAGACTTTAATTAGAATATCGTATTCTCCAGATACGCTGTAGACTTCTGAAACTTCTTTAAGCCTAGATAGTTCCACTTTTACTAATTCATGTTTTTCAGATTCTGTCTGGATAATGATTATGGAGGTAATCTCCAGACCAATTTTCTGCCAGTCAGGTATCAGAGTGTAACGTTTTATCACGCTTTTTTCCAATTTTTTCAGCCTGTTGGATATGGTTGCGTCGGGAATATCAATTTCTTTTGACATTTGGGATATTGTGATCCTTGAATTTTTAATTAAAGAACGGAGTATAGCTAAATCTACATCATCCATTTTTTATCCAACACCTTGATCTTTTTATAGAAATATGATATATCCGATGAACTTATAAAGGTTTGGGAATATTACCAAAAATTTAAAACAAAATGAGGATTTTTCTAAATTAAGACTGTTGATTTAGAAATTTCCACAGTTTATGATAGGAAATTGTCAAAAAAGTAGGAAAAAATTAAGAAATAAATCGGATAAAAGAACTAAATCTTTTTAATCCTCAGTGAATTCCTCATATTCAAGATCTTCTAGCTTAGTTTCCCCATTAGCAAGTTGCATAAGTAAAGATCCACCAGTTTCATTTCCCTTAACAATTAATGAATCCTCCGCAGAAAGCATTGTGTTCTTGTCAGGCCCATAAATCCAGGACTCATTTCTCCTTATGGCAATAACTGTCATTCCAGTTCTAGTAGCTAGTAAAAGCTCTCCTAAAGATTTATCAGTTAGTTCAGAACCTTTTAACAATTTTATCCGCATTATAACTTCATCTGACTCTTCCATGACCATTTTAAATACAGGGTGAGGTTTTATACCCTTTAATACCAGATCAGCTATATCTTTTGCTGAATCGGCTATGGTTTCTGTAGCTTCCCCTACTTCAAGAAGAGCTGTTAATTTTTCTGCATCCTCCACAGTCCTCGCAGCAAGGAGTGACTCCTTCTTAATTTGATAATTCAACCTGTTAACTTTGTTTTCAAGCTTAATAACTTCTTCTGCAGCATCTTTACTGTTAAAAAGTAGTGCAGAATATGCTAAATCCACCATCAATTCGGACATGTTCTTCATTTCGATTAAAATGTCCTTAATACTTTTAGGCACCTTTCATCCTCCCAATAGTATAATCATAAAGTATTTACAATCAAGTATTTGCGAATTTCTATCTTTAGTTATTTTTGTCAGTTTATGTTTTTTTGGGTTATTGTATTTACATTCCTCCTAATATAAACTGCAGAGTGCATGATCTTCTCCCTTACATCTGGGATAAAACCCTCCAAAAACTCCAGCATCTCCTTGGGAATCCCTTCATGACCCTCAAAAACACAGCTTAAACCCTCAATCTCAACCCAGGACTCTATCCATGATTTTGGAACATTGATCAATGGATAAATCATTTTAATCCCCTCATTTTCAGTTTGAGAACTTAAAAGCATCAATTTCTCCCCATGAATCATAAGATCTAGTATATTTTCCACTTCACCATCCAAAGTGAGGGGTAGGGCAACTGAATCAGCTTTGGATCCGTTTTGGCCAACACCGGATAATTTAATGTCTTTGAAATCTAGTTCAGGGATAATCATTAACTCCACCCCATATTTGCGGGTGTAAGGTTCTAGGACAATTTGCATGGTCTTGTTAACACAATTATCATTGCTCGGGATTAATATTTTATCACCAGGACGCAGTGCATCTTTTAGTATGCGGGAAGCACGGGTGCAGATTTTTTGGAATACCTTGGAACGCCTTACATTATAATTGGGGAAATTATTCAGGAATATTTCCTCCTTTTTACGTGAAAAACGGGATAGTTTCAGATTATTTACATAAACCTTTTCATCAAGTATACTAACAAATCTGGTTTCAACACCGTTTCTCTGTAGGAATTTCACCACATCTTGTTTCTCTGTCATGTTATGCAACCAATTCGACTCAAACTGAGGTAATAATTAAACCCCTAAAATTAGAATACTTAACCATCATTTTAAAATATTTGAACTCCCTAAATAGTTATATTGTTTCACTTATTATTATCTTCCACAGAATAGCTATTAAACCATGGAGATTTTGGGTATAAAAATGACAAACACCGAACGATTCAAAGAAATTATCACACAAATCCCCTTTGAACATAATGATTTAAGTGTAGTGAACCGTGAAGAAAGTTTAAGTCTGTTTGAAGAGTTATTTGAGATTTATAAGAAATCAAATTCTGCAGAGAAGGGTTCTATAGAAACATTCCTCCAAAGTGACCGGGATTCAGTCTATAAATTTGTCCACTGGATCCCCCCATACGAAAAATCGGATCCTGAGCGTTATGTAGAATACAGACTTATCTCCATCATAATAAGAAATGGAAGGCCGGATTTTCGTGATGATCTTCTAGAAATGGTTCGTTTATGGGATTTTTTAGAAGAAAAGGGATTTAATCCTGAGGAAACATTTGAAAAAGTTATTAATATTGGTGGATCATTTCTCATCCAGCAAGTTATGGACCCAGTACGTAGGGAAGAGTTAAAATTCTAAATATTGGTAAAATAAGAGGACATAATATGATTTTTTTAAATAAAGGGATTAAATTGTGAGATAGGAAGTATGCTAGGGAAGAGAAGGGGGTTTAGTGTATGTTCAAGATCTTCGGCCGTAAATCTAATGAAAAAAGGGAACGGGAATTCTTAGAAATAGAGGTATCCGAACCAGTAGATTGTCTTGGTGATTTCACATTTAACTTCCACTGGCAGCACAAGGGAGAAAAACTGGACCCTTCCTGGAAAATCCCTGGTAACGATCTTACCTTTGGTGAGGTGGTAAAACACCTTAAAAATAAAGGAAATATACGGATTAACGGTAATGCCGGGCACCGATTGGCAAGCAGTATGGGAGTGGACCTTCAGTACTTCAGAGGAACCGGAAAAGATGTCCCGGTTGGGGATATATATGTGGAAGGAAATATCGACACCCGCATGGGCATCAGCATGACCCGTGGAAGTATTTACGTCAAGGGGAGAGTGAAAGAGCCGGTGGGTAACCTGGTAGAAGTTAGATCAGATGTGAATGGTTACCGGCAGTTTAGAAGCATAACTGACATTATGACCAATGGTTTGGATGGGAGCAAGTTGATTGGGTGTCAAATTATCGGTCCAAAATTAATTATTGATGATGGAACTGTGAAGGACACCATAGGTGCCCGTTTAGATGTTGAAGCTGAGATCGTTGAAAAGGGAGATGTTGATCTCTCCACTGGAATACTAATGCGAAAAGGAACAGTCAGAATACATGGAAATGCAGGGAAGAACACCGGAGCACTCCTAAACGGCGGTACTGTAATTATAGGTGGAAATACTGATGACTTTACCGCCATTGATATGATAAAAGGCACCATTATTGTAAATGGGAATGCAGGAAAATTTTTAGCTGCTAACAAAAAAAATGGAACCATTCTAGCTAGAAAAGGAAGCCCTATACCCCCAACTGAAGAGAAAACACTTCTAAGTTCAGACCAACAAATCCTAATAGCTCATGGCTTCAATCCACATGGTTTTAAGAAGTATGAATAAACACAAATAACTCTAAGAGGGATATATTCTCTGATTTAAAATAAGATTTTTTTAAAATAAAATGTTCCAGGAGGTTTTAAGCCTCCCAGTGCAAGTGATATTTTTCAAACTGTCTTTCCAGAATTATCACAAGAATAAAACCAATTAAACCTGCAATTAGTACAGTTACAATTGAATCCATACTAGTAACAATTTTTTGGTATGGTAATCTCAGTGTACCTATCATCAGACCCACCAGGAAAGCCATAGTTATGGATTTATGGTGTTCTAGAAGATAATTCAGAAGACGGGAGAATGATAAAATACCGATGACAGCCCCTGCACAAAATGTAATTATATCCAGGAATTTAAGCTGATTCAAGGCTGCCAACATGTATTCATACTGGTTTAAAAGTAGCAATAGAAATGCTCCAGATATGCCTGGAAGAATCATTGCACATATAGCAATCATACCTGACAGGAAGATGATTGGCAAAGTGTGGTTGGTCTGTATGGGGTTTAAGCCCACAAATATTATGGCAAAAACAAGACCTATTACCAGGGAAAAGATATTCTTAAAATTGACTTCATCAACGTGTTTGTAAACAAAACCTGCTGACGCCAAAATAAGTCCAAAGAAGAAAGCAAACGTTGGGGCGGTGTACACAGTCAGCATAACAGTCATTATCTTAGACATGGTTAAAACCGCCACCACAATACCTGCCAATAAAGGCAAAAATAGGTTGAAATCCCATTTTAAGAGTTCTTCCTTGGATTTTCCAAAGTCCCCTTTCAGAGCTGCTAAAAGAAAGTTGGCGTTTATCTGACTGATGGCATGAACCAGTCTCTGGTAAATACCAGTAATCAATGCCATGGTACCTCCAGAAACTCCCGGGATCACATCGGCAGTTCCCATTAATAATCCGCGAAGAAATATTAGAATAGTGTCTCTGTATATCTCAATTTTCCGCATAATGCTAATCTCCTGTAAATAGTTAATTTTAAGTATCTAATTTATGAGAATCTTGTAGAATCTTTATAAATAACATATAATTTAGATTAATTATACTTATGTTATAAATCAATAATTCTGTTTATCTTAATTGATTTAAGTGTTATAAAAAAACATTAGATTATTTAGTTTATTGAAAATTATTTTAAGATCTTAGTCTGATCCACTCTCAATTACTATTTATATCTTTTATAATACGAGAAGATATATTTATATAGTTTATTCAATACAATCAAACGCTATTAAAGAAAAATTAAAAGAAGGTGTATTTAATTGAGAAGATTTTTGCTAACATTGAGAATTTGGTTAGCTACTGCACTACTTTTCGGCATATTATATGCTATAATTACAGTGATTTGCACATATCTGGGCTTTGGGACCCCTTTAATATTTGCCATGTTAGCTGTGGTGGTTGTGTTCGCCCAGTACTTGGTTGGCCCTATAATTGTTGAAAAAACCATGGGTGTGCATTACGTGTCACCTCAGGAAGCACCAAAACTTCATGCCATGGTGGATGAACTGACCATGAATGCAGGGATTCCTAAACCTAAAGTGGGTATCTCTGAAATTAATGTTCCCAACGCCTTTGCATTTGGTAAGACCAAGAAAGATGGAAGGGTCTGTGTTACCAGAGGCATCCTAAACATCTTGGATGAAGAGGAGCTTAAAGCTGTTCTGGGGCATGAAATCAGCCATATACGTCATAATGACATGGCAGTAATGACCCTGATCAGTGTTGTGCCCCTTCTCTGCTACTGGATCTTTATCAGCACCATTTTTAGCGGAGATGGTGACGGTGACGCCGGGATTATTGGTGTTGTTGCATTGGTAGGATACCTTCTGGGTCAGTTGCTGGTATTATTCGTGAGCAGAGTAAGGGAATATTATGCAGACCAGGGGAGTGTTGAGATCGGTGGCAAACCCCATAAATTAGCCAGCGCTCTTTACAAGTTGGTCTATGGTTCTGCTAATCTGGATAAAAGAGAGGTTAAAGAAGTTGAAGGTGTTAAAGCCTTCTTTGTCAACGATATTTCCGATGCATCAAATGAAATAAGTGATCTGAAACAGATAGACATTAATATGGATGGAATTATAAGTGAAGCAGAACTTTCAGAACTCCGTTACACCAAAACCAGAATAGGAACTGGTAGTAAAATTATGGAACTACTATCCACCCATCCCAACATGGTGAAAAGGATTAAAAGACTGGCTGAGTTAAGTGATACTTAATTATCCCAGAAATGGGAGTTATCACTTTTCTTTTATTGAGTTATTCTTTGAATACCTGCATTTATTCGGGCATTAGTTGAAAGGAACTTAATTATCATTAAAAGAATTAATTCACTGAAAATTTTCATAATTTACCTTCCTTTTATGCCCAACTATGGAGGCTTACTATGAGCGAATATACGAACACTTATCAAATTGAAGACGAACATTATGCTTCTTTTGCAGATAAAACACGAATATCAATAGAAAAAGGGAAAGGGGTCTATGTTTACGATGAAGATGGTAAAAAATATTTAGATCTCACTGCAGGATGGGGAGTAACTTGCATAGGGCATGCAAATCCTGTGATTACAGAAGCTCTTTGTGATCAGAGCAAAAAAATTATACAGAATCCTAATTCAGGGGCAACATATTCGCCTGAAAGGTCAAGGCTTATATCATTAATGCAGGAAATACTTCCTGAAAATTTGACTCGGGTATTTTTTGGTAATAATGGTGCTGAAGCAAATGATGCAGCGATTAAGCTTGCTAGAAAAGTAACCGGGAAATTAAATATCATATCTATGGAGAAAAGTTTTCATGGGCGAACTATTAGCACCGTCTCTGCAACAGGTCAAAATAAACATAGAAACAGATTCAACCCTTTAATTCCCCACCATATATTTGTTCCCTATAATGATATCACTGCAATTAAACAAGTTATAGGAAATGATGTGGCTGCGGTGATTGTTGAGCCAATACAGGGAGAAGGTGGAATCAACGTGCCAGACCCGGATTATCTTAGAAATTTATCTAAGTTATGCGCAGAAAATAACGTCCTTTTAATAGTTGATGAAATTCAAACGGGATTTTGTAGAACTGGTCCAATGTTTTTGTCAAATAATATTAAAATTGACATTTTGACCATGGCAAAAGGTATCGCAGGAGGATTTCCTTTTGCGGGATTCGCAATAACAGAAGAGATACATGATAAAATTGATAAAGGAGATCATGGAGGTACTTACTCAGGTAACCCACTGGGTTGTGCAGTAGCATATTCAGTTATCAAATATATCTTAGACAATAGAATCTGGGAAAATGTTGAATATGTTGGTAAATATATCTTTACCGAATTAAAACAATTGGAAAAAGAATATCCCAATATCATTAGAGACATCAGAGGAAAAGGATTATTAATCGCTGTTGAATTAGCAGACAAAGATATTGCTGCATCTATCAATTCCAAATGTCTAAATGACGGGCTTATCTTAAATGTTATACAGGGGAACATAATCAGGATATTCCCTGCATTGTGTATATCAAAAGAAGAAATGGAAGAAGGATTAGAAATATTTAAAAAAGCTTTAGATGGATATGACTGAGGATTGAATATCTTTTTGAACAATCATTTTTTTGAAAATCCTAAAACAAAATAATAACGAGTTAATATGATAACTCGTCACTGCCTAATACTCCTTTACTACTCCTATTACATTGCTTTTGGGGAGCCATGTATTTAAAGGTGTTTTTTTAGTGGTAATAATCTGTTTCATCCCATTTACATATCTTACCTGGCTCTGTACAATTTCAACTTTCTTATTGTCACTTTCCAAATAGACCTGGTTACCATTTATTTTTCCCACACGCTTTACAATTAGTTTATAATCAGGGTGATGGGCAACAACTATATCTCCCACCTTGAAATCAGCAGTTTTCAATACTACAATACTTTGACCATCCTTTAAAGTAGGAATCATTGATGTTCCCTTGACTGTGGCTGGCATTGGTAGTTGATCCTCACCGAATTGAGATGAAATCTTAACTTCAACTGTGTAATTATATTTTTTGGCAATGTTTTGCATGTCAGTCTTGATGGAACCTACACTGCTATTGGGATCTTCCACATCCGCCAATGCTTTAATTTTCATTTCTTCAATCATGGTTTCCGGTAAATTGAACAATGAAGATGGATAAATAGATACTTCTGTACCATTGGTTTCTATTGTGATTCCAACATTATGCTGATTAGCTATTAAATAGCCGGTAGTTCCGACTAATGCAACCAATACCAGTAAACCAATAATTAATCCTGTTCTCAATCTCAATTAATCTCTCTCCCCAATTAATTTGTCAATTATCTCTTTAGTTTCCCTTATATTTAATTGTCCAGGAGCAGATCCCCCATCTAAAGAGGCATATGTAATAGGTGATCCGAAAAGCGATGCTAATATCCTGGTGTATCTTCCCATTTCTCCCATAGAAATACCAATGGTATTCTCTGAATGGTTAACCACCTCCAGCACATTAAGTGTGTCCTGCATATTATTAGGCATAACCGCGAATTTAGCTATCTTACCCAGCTTTTTTTCTTCAGTGACAATTCTTTGAAGTTCTTTAATAGGAGGAGTACTCTGGAAGTCATGGTAGGATATTATTGCAGATTTAGAAGCATTTATGACCTTTGACCTGTACTTATCCTCGGTTCGAAGTTCTATATCAACAAAATCCACATATTGAACTGTTTCGAGTAGTATATCCGTTCTTTCAGCTTCAGATCCTCTAAAGTATCCTCCCTCTTCCCTCATCCTGTTGGTGGCAATTAGAGGGAAGTTTATTTCTTCCAGTAAATGAATAACCTTTTGAGGATCTGGATCCAGAAGGAAATCTATTCTAAGCTCCAATAAATCTGCCCCCAACTTTATAGCCTTATTAGCTACTTTTAAAACTTTTTCTCTGTCTTTCTGAAATATGGGAACGCAGATTAATGGTTTTGAAGTCATAAAAAACACATCATCACATTTTAGTTCAATAGATCTTTAATATTCTATCTTTATTCATTAACGACTTTGTTGTTGGAATTAAAATTCATTGACATATTAATTTATTTATTTCTCCATACTAAATATTTGATATTTAATGTTTTTAACCTTTGTTTAACTTCATATTCCACCAATATGTTTTTTTAAAAGAGCAAGAATTGGATAAAATAATTCAGATAAAAATCTATAAGAATAAGTATTCAACATATCATTGCTTGCTATTAATTAATTCATGGATTTACATCCTGGCAGTAATCTATAATCGTACATTCTAATTCAGGTGATTATTTGAAAATTACATCTATAGGTGCAGATATCTCAGGGAACGATGTGTCCTGCAGCAATACCTTAATTAATAATATTGAAAATGATATTCCAAATTTACTCAATTTAGGTGCTTATAAAGCTGCTCTTACCAATGTAACTGGTGATGATGTGGTTATCAGTGCCTTTGTACCAGATGAAAAACTAAAAATGGTTAATAAGGGCATTGTGGATCTCCTGCAAAAAAATGCCGAAGACTTGGGGGATATTAATGGAATCTCCACCACCCCGGAGGGGGCCGGAGAAGGTGTTTCCTATGCTGAGGCTGAAATCAGGCAGGACAGATATCCTGATGCTATTATTATGGCCTTTGACACTTATGGTGGTGAGTCATTCGTCCATAACGTTGCTGATTCTGTTATGAAAGCTGCCAGAGGTATGGATCAGGTTACAGACATAGGGGGAAGCAGTTTAAACCATGGCCAGGAAATACCTGGCGTGGGATATGTTTCAGATGAAACCGATGATCCAGTGGTGGTAGTGACTGTAGAAGATATTGAAAGCATTGCTGTAATAGCTGGTGCCATGATGGGAGCTGCACTGGGGAATAAAAATGTTTATCTGGTGCGGAGAGGGTCACCCTCCTATGTTATCCCGGGAAGTGTTATCATGTCCATCACCGCCTACATGAATGGTAATGTAATGGATCTGGCTGTGCCTCTCTCAGATAAGATGAAAATTTTAAGGGTTTGAGGCATTAAAACTTGATAACTGGATGATAAGAATTAAAAAAATATAAAGTTTGATTGATAATTTAAGAGGAAGTGGAACAGTGATATTTCTTGACGAAGACACCAGATGTGTTGTGCAGGGTATTACCGGTAAACAGGGTTCTTTTCACACTAAAAGTATGTTGGAGTATGACACCAATATCATGGCAGGTACATCACCAGGGAAAGGAGGTCAGGAATTTGAGAAAATTCCAGTTTATAATTCTATTGGAGAGATAAAGGAAGAAATGGATGTTAATGCATCAATTATATTTATTCCTGCCCCATTCGCCAAGGATGCTGCCTTTGAAGCCATATCTCAGTTGGATCTGGCAGTTATCATCACTGAACACATACCAGTACATGATTCTATGGAAATAGCCCAGTATGCCAGACAAATGGATTGCAAAGTAATAGGACCCAACACTCCAGGTATCATAACTCCAGGTGTTGGTAAAATGGGAATTATGCCTGTTCACATATTCAACCCTGGAGATATTGGAATAGTATCACGTAGTGGGACTCTTACCTATGAAGTGGCCAGTCAAGTTACTCAAGCTGGTTTAGGTCAAAGTACCTGCCTTGGAATTGGAGGTGACCCCGTAGTAGGCATGGATTTTGCAGAAGTGCTGCAAAAATTCGAAGAGGATAAAAATACCAGAGCTATGGCTATGATTGGAGAAATTGGGGGTAACGCAGAGGAAAAAGCTGCAAAGTACATAGCAGAAAACATTGACAAACCAGTTGTGGCCTACATAGCAGGTAGAACCGCCCCGCCCGGGAAAAGAATGGGACATGCTGGAGCTATAATTGAAGGTAATGCTGGAACTGCTGAAAGTAAGATGAAAGCCCTAAAAGCTGCAGGGGTGGAAGTGGCAGAACAACCTTCACAGATTGCATCTATAATGAAAGAAATAATATAACTCAAATCATTATTTTGGATTGACCCACCATACCTAACAAAAATTGATTAATCATACAAAATGGCCTTTAAAAATGATTTAAGATGATTTTATGGCAAAAAAAGAAGAAATTTTAAGAAAAGTTGTCAAAAGAGAATTAAAACTCCATCAGATTGAGAATCTGACTGAAAATATTCAGGAAGCTGTTGAAATAAGGAGAATGTTTGCTGAACAAATATCAGGAGCCAGTCTAAAGCATCTTTCCCGGCACTCACTGGACCTAGAGAAGGCCATGAAAAGGAATATTGAAAATCCTATTGGAACTGTTCAAATTCCGGTGGGGCTGGCCGGACCGCTCCAAATCAATGGAAAATATGCGCAGGGAGACTATTATGTCCCTCTAGCCACTTCCGAAGGTGCTCTGGTGGCTTCAGTTAACAGGGGATGTTCTGTTACCAAAGCTGTTGGTGGTGCCACCGTTCGCATAATAGATGATAAAATGACACGCGCCCCGGTTATAAGAGCAGATTCAGTCACAGGCGCCCTTGAAATAAAAGAATGGATTGAAAGACATTTCATTGAACTTAAAGAAGCAGCGGAAAGTACCACAAGTCATGGGAAACTTTTGAAGATCGATCCAGTAGTGTTGGTGGGCCGTTATGTGTATCCCCGCTTCACCTTTACCACTGGCGATAGTATGGGTATGAACATGGTCACCATTGCCACTGAAAAAGCTCTTGAGATTTTAACCAGGGAAACAGGAGCCCATGTAGTGGCCCTTAGCAGTAACCTCTGTGTGGATAAGAAACCTTCTGCAATGAACCTGATTGAAGGCCGTGGCAAGACAGTTGTTGCTGAGATCATCATCCCCCAGGAAATTGTGGAGAAAAAGCTTAAGACCACTGTTAAAGCTATCACTGAAGTTAACCTCGCTAAGAACATGATTGGTTCTGCCATATCCGGGAGTATGGGGTTTAACGCCCATTATGCCAACATGATCGGAGCACTATTCCTGGCCACAGGACAGGACGAGGCCCATATTGTGGAGGGCAGCCTGGGAATAACCACCGCTGAGGAAGAGGATGGAGATCTTTACTTCTCTGTAACCCTCCCTGACCTTCCCCTGGCAACAGTGGGTGGAGGAACCAGTCTGGAAACAGCCCGAGAATGTCTAGAGATCATGGGCGTCTACGGCGGAGGCAAGGTGAAGAAATTTGCTGAAATTGTTGGCGCAACTGTACTGGCAGGGGAACTATCACTCATGGGTGCACTGGCTGCCGGACACCTGGCAAGGGCACATAAGGATTTGGGAAGGGGATAAAATCTTCTGATTTACATTAAAAACTTATTTTTTTATCATAGGGAGATAATAGTCTGATGAATATCCGTGAATTTATCGAAGAATATTTTAAAATGAGCCGTTACGTTGCTCTGGGAACCATGGACGGAATACTGGCAGTTATGGGGGTTACCCTGACTGCAAGTGGTGTGGCTGGTGCAGCTGGAGTGGAAATTACCAACTTCGCTGTGGGTTTAACTGGTCTTGCTGGAGGCATAGCCCTGGCAATGTCCAATGCATTCGGATCCTTTATTGGTGAACGGGCAGAGGAAGTCCGCACTATCCGGGAACTGGAGCAGAAGATGATGCTGGAGGAGGGTAAACTGGATGACACCCACATTCACCAGCAGGCCAAGAAACGTATTTACATGAGCATGTTCACCCATGGGTTTAGCAGCTTTGCCGGTTCATTCGTACCAGTGGTCCCTTTCATATTAATTTCTGATAGGGTAACTGCTATTTTATGCACCCTCACTCTCTGTTTCAGTGCTTTGATTATGCTGGGTGTGTATTTAGGTCGTGTGTCCAGGGAAAGTTTACTTAAGACCAGTGTTGAAATCGTTCTAATAGGAATTTTAATTGGTGTGGTGAGCTTCCTAATTGGGGGAGGGCACGGCTAAATACACAATCTATGTCTAAAATTTTATTTTTAGGTGCTGAAATTGAGTTAATTCGGTTTTATCTTTTTTTCTAGAAAATTTAGCTTTTTGAAGATTTACCTAAAAATTCACTTATAACTTTAGAAACAGTCTTTCCCACTCCCGGGATTACTTCCAATGTATTCTGTTTATGGATATCTTGAATATTTTCAGTCAAGTTTTCAATATTCTCAGCCGCAACATGGTAATTCCTGGCTGCATAGAAATTTCCAGATTTAAACTCTTTGAAAAAAGCCGTTAAAAGTAGATGATTGGCTACGTCACGATTAATTTTATCATAATCCCCATTGGGTATTAGAGTTGCCTGTTCAGGATTCCTTTTGAAGTCAGGCGGATCTATGTAGTTTTTTATACCATATTTTTCGCAGAATTCCTTTGCAATTTTATTCAAACTTGTTACATAATCCCTGGCCGGGCTCACATTGTTGCCATATAATTTCTCATATTTTGGGACTAACTCAGGGAAATCCTTTTCTAAAAGCTCCATGAATCTTATCCTCTGATTACTTCTGAGACTCATTCCCGAACCTATTAAAATGTATTTAGCATGTTCTGATGCTTTTTTAATAACTTCTTCTATGTTTTCTTGGCTGTCTAAAATATAGGGCACAATGGGTATGAAATTAACACCTGCTCGGATTCCTTCTTCATTTAATTTGCGCACAGCTTCAAGTCTTCTCTCGGGTGGAGGTGCTAATGGCTCAAGGTGAGATAATAAGTCTTTGTTATAGGTTATAATTGTAAAAGAAACTGTACACCAGGTTTTTCGTGATATCTCTTTAAGGATATCTATGTCCCTTAAGATCAGGTCGCTTTTGGTTCCAATATGGACAGGAAACTGGTTTTGGGCCAGTATTTTCAATGTTTTCCGTGTCAATTTATATTTACTCTCAACTGGCTGGTAAGGATCAGTAACCCCTGAAAGTCCTACAATGTCCGGTTTATATTTTCGAATCTCCTTTAGCAAAACTTTGGGAGTATTTTTTTTCACATAAATGGTCCTGGTAAAATCGTGGTAGTCTTTATGGGTCAGATATTTCTGGCTAATGGCATCACAGTAGTTACAGGCGAATTGACAGCCCCGATATGGGTTAATTGAATATCTATCCCAGAACCAGTTATCCTTAAATTTGTGTCTGTTAAGAACACTTTTTGCTTCAATTTCAACAAATTTAATCATACTATCAGTGATAAAAATTAACCGTTAACATTGTTTTCATTTAAGATTTTTCCTTTCATCCATTTTTATCTATTTGATACTCTTAAACCCTTAAATTGGCCATTGATAACTAAAAAAAAATCTGGTGCTGCTTACAGCAGCACTTAACTAATTCCGTCTGTAATACTATTTTGGTTCGAAGGCTTTTGCGGGGCAATCATCAGCATCCATATCTGCTTTTACTTCAACACCAAAACAATTACCTGTTTCTTCATCAACTGGGTTGTAATGTTTACAATCTTGACATGTTGGCATATTTTCACCTCCAGAAACTTTTTTGAAGAATTCTTCATCTTGCTGGATTTTAAACATTAATTCATCCATCTTATCTATTTTTAAGAGGGTGATTCCAGCATTATCCCCTCTTTTTAGAACCATGAACCTATCTCCGGTTTTTATATCTAAGTCTCTCCTAATGTTAGCCGGAACAACCACTTGTCCACGTTCACTAACGGTTGTCATACCGTATACAACTTGGTTGTGACTACAAAAGCCTTGTTTTGGTTTCTTTTTGGTCACTTTATCACTTCAAAAAGTAAGATATATCTTACTTATTTTGTATTTCATACTCTAATGTTAATATATTTTTCGGAAATTTTCAGAAGACTTTATGTAGAAATCGTAGCGAAATAATCAAAAATAGCTCATACTGATAAAAAAAGAACAATATCAAAATAAAAGAATAAGATATGAGTTTTTGAATCCAATTTATAATATAAATAAATTTAAAAATCCATTTCTATATTGTAAAGCTTTTCTGGGCGTTCCACATGGATCTGGTAGGCATCTTCTTCAGTGATCAAACCAGAATTAATCAGTTTTCTGGTTCTTCTGGGCACTGTTTTAGGGCCTAGAACAGCTCCTGGCCGGGTAACATCATCCAAATAATCTGTTTCCATGAGGAAATTCTTACCCTTCCTGAGGGCTTGTCGTATAACATCACCACTGGCAATGAGTGAGGGTGTCAGACCATAATTCTCTTCAGGGAGAATAAAGGGGCCAGAGAAATGTTTGATGACCTTTTCTTTTTTCAAACCAGCTTTCGAGGCCATTTCTGCAAATTCCTTGTACTGCTCTTCTGAGGCGCTCTCGGTGTGCAACTGGACTGGGCAATCTGCTTCACGGGCCAGTTCCATGGCATACACCATTAGCCGATTATGAGCTTCCATCTCTTCCTGGGAAACAGGGTAGTGTGGTCGGCCAATTTCACCTATTCCTACTGCCCTTCCCTCCAGCACCATATTCTGGGCTGTTTCCAGGGCACCTATCATTAACTCTTCAGCCTGACCAAGTTTCATTCCTGCCTCAACACGGCGGCTGAGTTCTGCTGGATGAGCCCCTACAACTGCAAAGGCTTTTACGTTGGTTTCACTGTTTATCTCATCCACGTATCCTATCACCAGTTCCATGGCCTCAGTAAAATCACATTCTGGACTTACAGTCCAAGTGGGCTTGTTAGGGATGATCATTGATGTTCCACCTGATCTCTGGAACTTCAGGGCAACTTCCAATGGCCCTTCACCATTTATGGGATCTACATGTATGTGATTGTCTGTGGATGGTATTTTATCCATAAAAATTACCTCTAATCATATCATGCCAGATAAATGAAACTTAAATTTTATAACCCAATCCATTCATCAATGCTCTTTCAAATATCTCAACAGGTGGTGTGATTCCAGTCCAGATTCGGAATGACTCTAACCCCTGATAAATAAGCATTTTAGTGCCGCTGATGGTTTTTGCACCTGCTTTCTCAGCCTCTTTTAACAAACCTGTTTTAAGAGGGTTGTAGACTATGTCATTAACCACTAAATCACGGTGCATCATATCACTGGTCACAATGGGCTTTTGATCCTCGTTGGGATGCATTCCAACTGGTGTGGTATTAACAAGGACGTCCGTATCATTTAACTCTTCATTTAGTTTTTCATTTAGTCCTAAACAACCAATTGATGCGTTGAAATTCCCTCGGAGATCATCAGTAAGTTTGCAAGCATTTTCCATGGTTCGGTTAGCTATTAACACCTCTCCCGCCCCACTGAAGAGTAATTGGTATGATATTGCCCTTGCTGCACCTCCAGCACCTATTATGATTATTTTCTTCCCATTGATTGGCGTTTTTTCACCGATAGCTTTTACAGCACCCATGCCATCAGTGTTATAACCAGTTATCTTCTTTTTTTCAAATTTAATAGTATTTACTGCTCCTATGAGTTTTGCTGCTTGAGTTATTTCATTGAGGTAATTGATCACTTCTGTTTTATGGGGAATGGTTATATTAAGTCCCTTTATTCCCATAGACCTGGCCCCAATAATGGCAGACCCCAGATCATCTCGTTTAACGTGAAAAGGGACGTATACATAGTCCATTTTTAGATGTTTAAAGGCAGCATTGTGCATGGGTGGGGATAAACTGTGTTCCACTGGATCTCCCATTATGCCCACCAAGGCTGTTTTACCAGTTATCAATTCGCATCACCAATACTTCGTTTTAGGGAACATTTTATATTAAGCAATCTGTTGTGAAGATTTTTTATTTTTTAAGGTTTATTTTTTAAGGAAAATATTTTCATTTCAATATAGGTTATGTTAGTAATGTGTAAAAAAATTACATAAAATGTAAATCGTGGAAAAGAAAATACATTTATAGATGAAAATTATTGGAATTTGCCTACACTGAAAAAATTTAGACGTGTTTCCATGGACAAACGATATTTATCCTTGAAAATGGCTGTTATCTCAGCATTTGTTATTATTGTTTGCTTTGTGTGCACTTCACTATTGTTGACTAACAAACCCCATATGCGGATGGTGTTTGGTGATGTGGCCTTCCCCATAATTGGGTTATTAGTGATCGCAACCTTGTTTTATGCTGCATATCACTCTGAAAAACAGGAAAAACATTTAAAAATTGCTTGGACGCTTATGGCTTTGGCTTTTTTATCATACGCTTTGGGAGATATAACTTGGGCCATACTAGAGTTAGGATTAAACCAAACCCCCTTCCCATCAGTAGCCGACGTTTTTTACCTGGCTTTTTATCCCATTTTTGCCATGGGAATTTATTTGTTCCCGAGAAGTCCCTACAGCCGTAGCGATGAATTGAAAATAATTTTAGAGATGGCAATTGTTGTTTTGACTGTGAGCCTCATATTCTGGATTTTTTTAATAACCCCTAATATTTCTGGTAGTGGAGATTTATTTACGGGTTTATTATCAGTCATATACATAATTGCAGATTTCATCCTCCTTTTTGCCCTTTTAAGGCTTCTTTATGGCAAATTCCCAGAGAAGTACTATTACCAGTTGATATTGATTGGTCTGGGTGTTATAGCACTGATAATAGCAGACTCCATTTATTCCTACCAGGAATTGCAGGGAACCTATATTTCAGGGGGTCTTCTGGACACTGTCTGGATAATTGGTTTTATTTTGGTAGGCTTAGCAGGATTTCTGCAATTTTCCAATAAATACAACAGTTATTACCTTAAAAATTTGCCTTCTGGAAAATTGTCAGAACTCACTCCATATTTACCCATTTTTTGGGGTATTTTAGCCTTTGTATTACTTATGTGGGTTTATGATACTCAATATTTCCCGGAAATATGGCAGATTGAAATAGGAGTAGGATTAATCATTTTGATGGTACTTATCCGGCAGTTTATAACGATTAATGAAAACAAAAAACTGTATAAAAAAGCCAAGAGGGAAATAAATAACCGTGTAGAAGTTGAGAAAGCGCTATCATCCAGTGAAAAAAAATATCGTGAATTAGTGAATAATTCCATGGTTGCTATTTATCAAACCAATTTAGACGGAAATATAATATTTGCAAATGATGCAATGGCCACTATTTTCAAGTTTGAAAGTGTGGAAGAACTTAAAAGTAAGAAAATTACAGAAATGTACAAAAATCCCACAAAAAGAGAGAATATTATCCGAATACTTAAAAAAGAAGGAAGTCTAGACCAATGTGAAGTAGAAATGGTTTCAAATACCGGAGAAACCATCTACATCTTACTAAGCGCTAACCTAACAAATGAGTTCATATCTGGCATGATTATGGACATAACCCAACGTAAGCATGCGGAAAAGGCACTGCAAGAAAATGAAGAGAAATATAGAACTCTTTTTGAATCAGACCCTGATTACACTCTCCTTTTAGACATAAATGGTGTAATATTGGATGCTAACCAAGCAACAGTAAATTTCACAGGTTTATCCAAAAAAGAATTAATTGGGAAACATATTAAAAAACTGGGAATATCAATAGAAGAATATGTTGATTTGAAAGAAAAATTTTTGCTTACAATTAAAGAACAATACGTGAAACCCTCATTACCCATACTGGTTAACCAAAAAGGTGAAAATCATTGGGTTGAATCACAATTCATCCCAATTAAGAAAAATGGTGATATAAGTTCAGTTTTACTAATCGCAACTGATATAACCAAGAAAAAAAGAGCAACTGACCAGTTAAGATCATCCATTGAAGAAAAAGAGATCCTGCTTAAAGAGATACATCATCGTGTTAAAAATAATATGCAAATCATATCCAGTTTACTTAATCTGCAAACTCAATATATAGATGACGAGGGGGCTGCGGATATACTAAAAGAAAGCCAGAACAGGGTTAAGTCTATGGCGATGCTCCATGAAAAGTTATACCAATCCAAGAACTTCACCCATATTAAATTTGAAGATTACGTTAAAAGTCTGGTTTCTGATTTATTCTTCACCTACAGTACTTCTCCGGATAAGGTTAGATTAACAATAGAAGTTGAAGATGTTAGCTTAAACCTTGAAACTGCAGTTCCCTGCGGTCTGATAATTAGCGAACTAGTTTCAAACTGTCTGAAACACGCATTTCCCAATGGAAGAAAAGGTGAAATGTATGTATCACTTAAGGATCGTAATGGCAACTATGAGCTGATCGTAAGCGATGATGGAATTGGATTCCCACAAAATTTGGAATTTGAAAACACAGAATCTTTAGGCTTGCAACTAGTGCAAAACTTAACAAATCAGATTGATGGTGAGATCATTATTGACAGTAGCCATGGAACCAAATTTATAATAGTATTTAAAGAATTAAAATATAAAGAGAGGCTTTAAAACAATAATTTTTTCTTAAATTGTTTCTGGCTATAATATCTCTTTTCTAACAAAAGTTATTGCCACAAATTTATCATCTTTGATTGGTTTTCAATGATTTTCTCTCTAAAGGCCAATTCTTTAGGAAATCTTTTATCTGTGAACCATCAGATTAATTATAGGAAAAAAAATTTTAATCATTACCAAACTGAATATAAAAAACTTACCTTAGCGGGAAGATTGCTAATTAATCATTTATTTAGAGAATTAATTAGAAAAATGACCTTAAAATAAACGTATGAAGGGGTTTTATAATGATCGCAAAACAGAGATTCGTTTTGGATACAACTGCTTTTACAGATAATCAGCTTAGGGATGATTATGGAGAGGGAGAACTGAATAAGACAGTAGATGTCCTGCTGGATCTGATTGCCCGTTCCAGAATAAAACTTAATATGAGCTGTCACATGCCACCCATTACCTATAAAGAATTTACTGAATACATAACACGTTATGAATGTCCTCCTGAAACCATGATCAAAGCTGAGACCTGGATCGTTAAAAAATCACCCAACCGCTACGATACTAAAATACCCTCAGAAATATTCTACGAATACGTCCATGACATGAGAGAAAGAATGAACAAAGGTATGCGCATATCAGAAAGTGCAGTTTGGGAAGCGGCGGTGGAATCCATGGTCATGATGTCCAGAGGGGAGAAAAAAACCCAAATAGAAATGGAAGTCATTGGTAAGGCCATAAAAGATTTCAGGAAACGTTACCGAGCAGCTCTTCGTAAAGGTACCCTGGACAGTGCTCCTGATCTGGATGTGCTCCTCCTGGCCAAGGAACTGGGAGCCGGAGTAGTGGCAGCTGATGAAGGGATTAAAGTATGGGCAGAAAGATTAGGACTAAGATTTTTAAGTGCTAAGTCATTTCCCAAAATGTTAAAGGAGTATCTCAAATACTATGAATAACACACCGAATTAAATACTTGCATATAAACATCCTAAAACGGATTTATGATATTTTTTTACTGTGTTTGACTTTAGAATCTAAGCTGTACTTATCAAAATTTGTTATAATATAATTTAACATCGAATTTTGCACATAGAAATGCTAGGAAAATTATTCATTTAAAATTCACGTTTAAAGAGAGGAGAATTATAATGGAACTACAAAAACCGAGAGGAACTCGTGATTTCCTCTTTGAGGAGATGAAAGAACGAAAATTTGTGGAAAACACCATGCGAAAAGTGTTTGAAACCTATGGTTACCAGGAGATTAAAACTCCCATATTTGAGGATCTCTCCCTTTTCACCCTGAAATCTGGTGAAGGAATAATAGAAGAAATATATCATTTCCAGGATAAGGGAGGAAGAGATCTGGCACTGCGGCCCGAATTAACTGCCCCTGTTGCAAGAATATATTTAAACCAACTCCAGAAAGCCCCCAAACCTATTAAAATGTATTATTTTGGCAGTTGTTTCCGTTACGAAAGGCCTCAAGCTGGTCGTTTCCGTCAGTTCTGGCAGTTAGGATGCGAACTTATTGGGGGAAAATCTCCAGATTGTCAGGCAGAGATAATTGCCCTGGCAGCCCAATGTCTGGAAGAACTGAATCTAGAAGATTACCAGATACACTTGGGTAACCTGGGGATTCTCAGAGGAATACTAAACCAGGATGGTGTTTCAGCCGACCAGCAAGACCAGATAATGGCAATTGTTGATAAGGGAGATGTTGAAGAACTCAAAAAATTACTGAAAGAATGTAAAATCGGGGAGAAATCAGGACATATCCTCTTGGAACTAGTCGGGATGCAGGGACCTCAAAAAATAATAGATGATGTTAAAACAATAATAAAAGATTATCCTGATGCATTAGAATCCCTAAAAGAATTAGAAGAACTTTTAATAATCCTGGAATCCTTTGGTTTTGCAGATTACACTGTAAATCTTGGTATTGCACGCGGACTGGATTATTATACAGGATGTGTTTTTGAGATCTACGTGGAAGGTCTAGGAGCCCAGAAACAAATAAGTGGTGGGGGAACCTATAATTTAATAGAAGTTTTTGGTGGAGATCAGGTGGAATCTGCTGGATTCGCCTTTGGTTTTGACAGGGTGATGGAAGCCCTCAAAAACCAAAACACAAAACAACCTCTAAAAAATAGATTGGAAGTATTTGTAGCTCCAATATCCTCAGAAACAAAACTAAACGCCTTTGAAATAGCTCAAAAATTAAGGAAAAAAGGAATCCCCACTGATGTAGAGTTGGTGGGTAGGAAGCTTAAAAAGATCCTTTCCTTTGCAGATAACTCTGGGGCAAGATTCGTGGTTCTGGTGGGCGCCCGTGATCTGGAAAATGGCGAAGTTACCATAAAAGATATGGAAACTGGTAATCAAGAGCAAATACCCATAGAAAGTGTTGCAGATGTTTTGGATAACAGGATTAACCCATCAAAATAAACTTTATTAGGACTGATTAAATGGATTTACCTCAACTCAACTACCGTCATGTAGTTAACGGAGAAGAACTGGTTATTGCCATAGCACAGGATCAAGAAACTGGAGAAGTGCTTATGGTGGCCTATATGAATTGCGAAGCTTTCAAAAAGACCGTTGAAACTGGTAAGGCCCATTACTGGAGTACCAGCCGCAGCCAACTCTGGTTGAAAGGGGAAAGCTCGGGTCACATCCAGGAGGTCAGCGAGATTTTTACTGACTGCGACCAGGATGCGGTACTCCTTAAAGTAAAACAGATAGGGGCAGCATGCCATGAAGGATATTACTCCTGTTTCTTCAGAAAAATATCCGATGAGAATGGATTTAAACTTAAAATAGTTAGAAAAAAAGTTTTTACTCCGGAAAAAGTTTATGGAGATAAATAGGATGAGAATTGTTCCAGATACAAGTGTTATAGTGGATGGCAGAATCACCCGTTTAGTACAGGAAGAAGACTACAAGGGATGTGAGGTGATAATTCCAGAAGCTGTTGTATCTGAATTAGAAAATCAAGCTAATAAGGGAAGAGACAGCGGATACAACGGATTAGAAGAACTCAAAAATTTGCAGAAACTGCATGGTCATGGTAAAATACACTTGAGCTATGTGGGACGCCGGCCAACTCTGGAAGAGATATCACTGGCCAGAGGAGGGGAAATCGATGCCATGATTCGAGATACAGCCGGGAAAAACAAAGCAACCCTCATAACCAGTGACCGGGTTCAAAGAGAAGTGGCAGAAGCCCAGGGCCTTAATGCTGTTTATCTCAAACCAGAAATGCTCGAGTATGGTGATATTGAAATAACCAAATATTTTGATAAAAACACCATGTCGGTTCACCTTAAAGAGAATGTGGTTCCGCTGGCTAAAAAAGGTAAACCCGGTAAGATAAAGCTGGTTAGAATAGGATCTAAACCCTTAACCCATGGAAAAATCGAATATATGTCGCGTGAGATAGTAGAAAGGGCTAAAAGTGATTTTAAAAGTTTCATTGAGATTGAAAGGGAGGGGGCCACAGTGGTGCAGTTCCGGGAGTACCGTATCTCCATTGCCCGGCCACCATTTTCTGATGGTATGGAAATAACTATTGTTCGACCAGTGGCCAAGGTTTCTATTGACAATTACCGGCTACCTGAAAGACTTGTTGATAGATTAAAAAACAGTGCCAAGGGCATACTTATTGCAGGGCCTCCAGGAGCTGGTAAAACTACGTTTGCTCAGGCGGCTGCTGAATTCTACCAGAAAATGGGTGCAATTGTAAAGACCATGGAATCACCCCGTGATTTGCAAGTGGGAGATGAGATCACCCAATATGCACCTCTGGAGAAAGATATGGGAAAAACTGCCGACATATTACTGCTGGTACGGCCGGATTACACAATATATGATGAACTGCGTAAAACCAAGGATTTCCGCATCTTCGCTGATATGCGACTGGCTGGAGTGGGTATGATTGGAGTGGTACACGCCACCCGGCCCATTGATGCCATACAAAGAATTATTGGCCGGGTCGAGTTGGGCATGATTCCATCCATTGTAGATACCACCATCTACATTAACGAAGGAAAAGTGGCAGCAATTTACGATGTAAAACTAACAGTTAAAGTTCCCAGTGGAATGTTAGAGGCAGATCTTTCCAGACCAGTTATCGAAATCAGAGACTTTGAAACTGGGGATCTGGCACATGAGATCTACACTTATGGGGAACAGACCATCGTCATGGATGTGGGAAGAACACAGTTAGAGAAGACCCCTATTCAGAAGATGGCAGAAAAGGAGATCATAAAAGAAGTTAAAAAAGTGGTGCAAGGCAGGGTTGAAGTGGATATGAAATCAGACCGTCGGGCCACTGTATGGGTGAATGAGGATGCAATTCCCCAACTCATTGGTAAAAGGGGTAGAAATATTGAAGAATTAGAGGGTAAGGTTGGTATTAGCATTGGTGTGGAGTCTTTGGAAGCCAAGAAAGGACAGGCAAAACCCCGACAAAGAAGTGGTCACATTCCAGAATTATTATCCTCTGATTACATGCCAGTTCAAGTGGAACTTTCAGGTAACTATGTTGTTTTAAATTTCGGTAAAGATGTGGTAGGAACTCCTTTTGATATACTGGTGGATGAAGATTATCTTTTCACAGCCACTGTGGGTAAAAAAGGCACCATTAAAATAAAAAAGGATATTGAACTGGCCGAGATAATAATAAACGCTGAAAAGAACAATCTTTCTATTCAAGCCAGAATTAGAAGAGATTAAAGTAAAAATCTTTTTTTGAAAAAATATCATTCCAAAAATATATCTAAAAAATATTATGAAAATTTTATCATTGCATGCAAACTTAATAGGAGTATAATCTATGAAGATTGGAGTTTCAACACTGGCTCTTTATCCCCAACCCATTGAAGAAGTACTGCATTCTCTTGAGACCCAGAATATTGATTACTGTGAAATAATCAATGAATATCCCTATGACGAAATAGATGATGGTGTTCTGGAATCATACCAAGTAAAACTTACTGTTCATGCACCTTTATCTGACCTTAACCTGGCATCCCACAACCAGACCATAAGAAAATCATCAATTGCTGAAGTTAAAAAGTCAATGGACCGGGCTGTAGATTGGAATGCGGAGTTAGTTGTGGTGCATCCTGGAAATATGCCCGTTATGGGTCGCAGGATAGGAAAAAAGATTTTTCAGTGCAATTTAGAATCTTTAAGTGAACTTTCCTCCTATGCCGAGGATTGCGGGATTTTTATGTGTGTGGAAAACATGCCAGTAATAGATGGTCTCCTATTCCAGGATTTAAAGGAATTAAACTCATTATTGAATGATATAAATGCATATATGACTTTGGATGTTGGACATGCCCATAATTCAGGATTTTCAGTTGATGAAATGTTTCTTTGCCCACGAATAAAACATATACACCTCAGTGATAATGATGGGACTTGGGACCAGCACAATGCACTCGGAAGTGGGAGTATAGATTTTGATAAGTTCTTTAGAAGTCTGAATGATGTTAAATATGATGGTGTCCTGGTGGTGGAAGTTAAAGATGCCACTGACGTCATCAAAAGCCTGGAATTCATTGAAATGATGATCTGAATCAATGATTGGAATTTAATTTATGATATGATTAATAGTATGATTTAAACTATTTTCAATAAATAATTTGTATAAAATTGAGTATGCACAAAATTCTCATTTTAAAATGCAATTAATTATTGAATTAAATTATTTTTAATCACAATTATTTAATATGAAAAAAGAAGTATAGAAGAAAATGATGAATTGACGATTAGGAAAAAATTTAAAGGGGATGTTTTTCTTTGAAGATCGGAATAATAGGTGGAACTGGTGATCAAGGATTGGGATTAGCCTTGAGATTTGCAAATGCAGGTGAAGAAGTAATTGTCGGATCCAGGGATGTTAAAAAGGCTGAAAATGCTATTAATCTTATTAAAAACATGTTAAAGTCTGATGAATGCACCAATGTTAAAGGAATGACCAATCAAGAGACAGCGAGTGAAGCCGACTTGCTAGTCTTAACTGTACCATTACAAGCCCAGATGATTACCCTTAAAAGTATCAAAGATCATGCAGGAGATAAAATCCTGATTGATGCCACTGTACCCATGGAAAGCTGTCTGGGTGGAAGTCCTGTGAAATACGTGAATGTTTGGGATGGTTCAGCAGCAGAAAGAACAGCCAACTTCCTTAAAGAGAAAAATGTTAGGGTTGTCTCAGCTTTCAACAATATCAGCGCCGCCAGCCTTACCAACATAGAAAAAGAAATAGATTGCGACTGCCTGATCTCTGGAGATGACGAGGAAGCCAAAGAAGAGGTAATGAACCTGGCAGAGAAAATACCTGGAGTTAGGGCTATAGATTGCGGCCCACTGGAAAACGCTAGAATTGTTGAAAAAATAACACCCCTCCTGATAAATCTTAACATCCGTAACAAAATAAAACTGGCTGGAATAAGAATAACCGGACTTTAATGATAGACTTTTGAATAAATGGATTTTAAAGTTTAAATCCCTACCCATTAAAAAATAAAAAGGTATGTAGATATGGAATACATAAAAAAAACCGCCGAAGGGATAGCCAAACATGCGTTGGAAGTTATAAGCCGAATTGATGAAAAACAGGTTGAATTAATGGTTGAATGTATAAATGAGGCAGATTCAACATTTATTGTAGGGAGTGGCAGATCGGAGCTTGTTGGCAAGGCCTTTGCCATGCGCCTGATGCACCTGGGATTCAGGGTCTATGTGGTGGGAGATGTAACCACTCCCGCCCTCACTGATAAAGACTGTTTAATAGCTATTTCTGGATCTGGGGAAACCAAAACCGTGACGCTTGCCGCTGAAACTGCTAAAGAAGTCGGAACCAAAGTTGTGGGTGTAACTACTGATCTTGATTCAACTCTTGGAAAAAATGCTGATGTTGTGGTAAACATTGACAGTAAGAGTAAAGTACCATGGAAATATTACACTTCCCATGTTCTTAAGGGTAACTACGATGATTTAACCCCTATGGGTACTCTCTTTGAGGACAGCACCCACCTCTTTTTGGACGGTCTTATAGCATCATTTATGGTCCGATTGAATAAGAGAGAAACTGATCTGGAAAAATTGCACTCCCAGGATAGATAAAACTCCCAAGATCTTGATTATTCTTGGAGAATTATATAACCAGGAAAGATAATTAGATTATGGGCAATTAGAATATTTACAGACAATTGAGTACTGGAAACAAAAATAACAAGGTAAAAACATGGACGCGGTGTTGAGAGGAGAACTGGTTGTAATAAAAGATCAAAAAGCTGTCGCCCTCCATGAAAAAAGCCACTATGGTAAATTCAACTTGGATGAATTGCAACTTTCTCCAATGGAAGCTTTATACCTTCAGGAAAAAGGTAAGATCAGAATACTGGATAAAACTCCTAATGGGAAAATCTTATCTGTGGATGAAATGTGGGAAATGGTTCAGAACCAAGGCATGCTTTACAAATACATTGTCTTCAGAGACTTGCGAAACAGGGGATATATTGTTAAAACCGGTTTCAAATATGGCTCCGAGTTCAGACTATACGAAAGAGGCAAATCTCCAGGTGATGGTCATTCTGACTTTGTGGTGAAAGTGGTAACTGAAGATGAAAACATATCCATCTTTAATTTCTCCAGTTACGTCCGTGTTGCCCATGGAGTTAAGAAAAAACTCCTCATGGCAGTGGTGGATGATGAACAGGATATAACCTACTACAATGTTGAGTGGACCCGACCATAATGCTCTTTGCAACGATCAAAACTTTATTAACTGATTATAACTATTAATTATAATGATATAAAGGTGATTTATTGATAGATCCATGGAGTTCAGCCATATTAAACTATGAAAAGCTCATAGAAGAATTTGGAATTAAACCATTTCATGACGTCTTAGACGATATTGAGAACCCCCACATTCTCATGCGTAGAGGTGTAATATTTGGTCACAGGGATTATGGTAGGATATTAAAGGCTATGAGGGAAAACGACAAATTCTCCGTGGTAACCGGAATGATGCCCAGTGGTAAAATGCACATAGGCCATAAGATGGTTGTAGATCAGTTAATCTGGTACCAGAAAAAAGGTGCTGAGATCTACATCCCCATAGCTGATATGGAATCATATTCAGCACGAGGAATAAATTTCCCAGAGGCTAAAAGGATCGCAATAGAGGAATACATCACCAACTACATCGCACTGGGTTTAGATCCTGATAATGATAATTTACATATATACCTTCAATCTGAAAACAAAACTGTGGGGGATTTAGCATATAAACTGGCTAAAAGAGTGAATATGAACGAGATGAAATCCATATATGGTTTTTCAGGTTCTACCAACATAGCACACTTATACACACCCCTAATTCAGGTTGCAGACATATTACATCCCCAACTAGAGGAATTAGGAGGTCCTAAACCCACAGTAGTTCCAGTGGGGCCGGATCAGGACCCACATATACGTCTAACACGGGATATTGCTGAACGATTCAGTTCCCAATACAATTTCATAAGCCCTTCTTCGACATACCACCGCTTCATCACCGGACTTACCGGAGGTAAAATGTCCAGTAGCAAACCGAAAACTGCCATATTCCTTAGTGATTCAGCTGAGGAGGCTATAGGAAAATTGAAGTCCGCTAAAACTGGTGGGAGGGAGAGTCTAGCCGAACAACAAGATAAGGGTGGTATTCCAGAAGATTGTGTTGTTTATGAAATGTTACTTTACCATCTTCTTTATTCTGATGATGAGTTAAAAGAGATCTATCATGAATGCAGGGAAGGTAGTATTATGTGTGGTGAATGTAAAACTAAGGCTGCAGAGATGATGAAAAATTTCTTTGAAGACCTCCAAACCAAAAGAGAAAATGCTAATGACAAAGCTAAAAGTATATTAAATTAGATAAGTTTAAAAAAATAATATTCATAATTAAAATCATACAAATAAACATCATAGATATCAGGAGTTATAAAATGGCTAAGGAAAGATTTGAAGGTTTGTTGGGTGGACTATATAGTCGTAACGAAGTTTTTCTAGTTCTATCAGCTATGATTTTTATATGTTCCGTTTTTGTTGGATACGCCTTTGCAGGCATGTTAGAGCCAATACTAGCCAGTATATTCGGAGCTTTTGAAAAAGGTGTTGCTAAGGGTATTTTAAAGCTTGACACTATTTCCTTGATGACCCATAACCTTACTGTTATACTGATGATGTATTTTGGGGGAATACTCTTTGGGTTGGGAACTGCATATTTCCTGATATACAATGGTCTTTTCCTTGGTTACGCTGGTTCCCAGTATGAACTGGGGGACTTTATTATAGCTGTAATACCGCATGGTGTTTTTGAGGTTATTGGATTCATAATTGTGGGTGCAGCTGGTTTCAGATTAGCCAATGTAGTAGTTAATATCCTCAAAGGTGTTTTGAAACTACAATCAGACTTTAACATGACGAATCAGTTTAAATTTTTATTGGAAGCCAATTATGACGATTTTAAGGATACTTTAATTATGATGGGAATCGCCATAGTTCTAATCATCATAGCTGCCATAATTGAAGCAAACTTCACCCCTGGATGGATAGAATACATGCAAGCTGTAGCATAACTGCTATTTGAATTGCATAAAATTATTCTGCAAATTTCGTTTAATTTTATAGGTTTATCCAAATCCATGAAATTTTTATAATGAGCTGAAATTTTTATAATGAGCATTAATTAAGTAACAATGAAACCTACTTTAAAAATAATTGACAAGTTAATCTAGAAGGAAAAAAGGTGATTTTATGATGAAATGCATATCCTGTGGTGCAGAATATTCTGATAATGAAATAATTTACACTTGCCGCCAGTGCAACTCTATACTGGAAGTGATCTGCCAACCAAAAGTATCAAAAGATGTTTTTAGATGCCGTAAATCTACAATGTGGAAGTATAAAGAGTTTATGCCTGTGGATCCATCTCGAATAGTTAGTCTGGATGAGGGGGGCACTCCATTCTGTAAGTGTGACAAACTGGGAAAAGAATTAGGAGTTGAACTTTACGTTAAAGTGGAAGGTTCCAACCCAACTGGTAGCTTTAAGGATAGAGGTATGAGTGTAGGGATTACAAAAGCCCTGGAATTAGGTGTGGATACAGTAGGCTGTGCTTCCACTGGAAACACATCCGCTTCTCTGGCTGCATACGCAGCAAGGGCTGGTTTGAAATGCGCTGTCCTGCTACCTGCAGGTAAAGTCGCCCTGGGAAAACTGGCCCAAGCAATGTTCCATGGAGCCCAAGTCATATCAGTAAGAGGTAATTTTGACCAGGCTCTGGAAGCAATCACCACTCTAGCTCTGGAAGGGCAGCTTTATCTTTTAAACTCCATAAATCCTTACAGATTGGAAGGTCAGAAATCCATTGGATTCGAAATTGTGGATGATCTTGGCTGGAAATCACCGGACAGGATCATACTACCTGTAGGAAATGCTGGGAACATCTCTGCAATTTGGAAAGGTATAACTGAATTCCATGAAGCCGGGTTTATAGATGATCTCCCACGTATGACTGGAATACAAGCTGAAAGAGCAGCACCTATCGCCAGGGCAGTGTGGGAAGGCAAGGATGATATTGTCCCTGTGGAAAATCCAGAGACAGTGGCTACTGCAATCAGAATTGGAGCTCCAGTTAGTGCTAAAAAGGCTATCAGAGCCATTTATGACTCAGATGGATTGGCAGAAACAGTTAGTGACCAGGAGATTTTAAGTGCTCAGAAATTACTGGCCCGGACTGAAGGTATTGGAGTTGAGCCGGCGTCAGCAGCGTCAATTGCAGGACTTAAAAAGCTGGTAGATTCAGGGAAAATAGATAAAGGAGAAGATATAGTGTGCGTAGTGACAGGACATGTTCTAAAAGACCCTAACGTAGCAATAGATGCGTGTGAAAAGCCTGTTGAAGTAGATGCAGACATTAACGCACTTTCGAAGATTATAAAAGGTAACTAAGGGATTTTATCCCACCTTTTTCTGGAGAAAAATCTGGACTATTTCTATATCCCAATTTTTTCTTCATGAGCCAAGATCATATTATTCGTGATGTGGTGTCCCAAGATCATAGGGATCATCATGACATGACTCAATACCATATGGATCACCAAATAATCCATGCTTTTAACGATACATATATATAGGAGTACAGCAACAGTGTATATTAACAAATATACTAAAATGAGGTGATTAATATGGAATTACCAATAGCTCCAATTGGAAGAATAATAAAAAACGCCGGTGCAGAAAGAGTCAGTGACGATGCTAGAGAAGCTCTAGCCAAAGCCTTAGAAGAAAAAGGCGAAACTATCGCAACTGAAGCTGTTAAACTGGCAAAACACGCAGGAAGAAAAACTGTTAAAGCTTCTGACGTCGAATTAGCCGTCAAAAGGTTATAAGTTAACCTTCCTTTTTTCTTTTCTTTTTTAGAGTCTTTTCAAACCTTATTATAACTGTTTTTTCCCACTCTCGACTTCGTTATATCTTGTAACATTTATCTGAATTATAGTCCATAATTGTGCAAACAAGGAACTTATTTTTAATTTCTTCACATAATATTCAAAGTAATATCTAATCTACTGCATTGAGAATATTGAAAATTTATTATTGCGGAATAAATATGAAAATAAGTTGATTTTACTTCTTCGATTCTCCATTTAATGGTGGAAGTACCCGGATAAAACATATCAAAACCAAAAAAAAGTGGTTTAAACCCATAACTATTATTTATATTATATTGGTGATTTTTATGCCTCATATACACCCTCGTCGTGCTTGAGATGAAGAACAAGCAGATAATTTAAAAATTAATTCAGACTTTAGTGATGATTGCATCAATTATTGGTGTTAACATCGTATTTTACCTCTTTGCAACGGGTAATCTCAATATTACCAACAAATCCCAATAGCAGAACTTTATTTATTTTTAGTGTGTTCAACATGTTTCTTTTAATAGATTAATTCTCTATTTTAGTCCAATGCACAGTTCTAGTCAAAACAAAAAAAAGATCATATTGGGAGTCTTTTAAAGTGTACCAATTTTCAGAAGTTAAGTATATATACTGTAATTGACTAATGTTGGTACATCTAATTTTAGAATTCTAAAATATTTTTTTAAGTTTAAAATTAGAGTTTTTTGGTCTATTCATCCAGACCAGAACTTCACATATATATGATTATATACTGTGAGGTCTAAAATTAGAGTTTGCCGATGGATGGTTAAAACCAGATGAAAAAGGAGGTAAATAAATGGCAAAAGCAATGTATGTTAAATTTGATGTACCTAAAGAGTTAGCAGACAAAGCCTACGAGGCTTTAGAAATCGCAAGAGATACTGGTAAAGTAGGAAAAGGATCCAACGAGGTAACAAAAGCCGTTGAAAGAGGCGATGCTATACTAGTATTACTGGCTGAAGATGTTGACCCACCTGAAATTATCGCTCATATGCCTGTTCTCGCTGAAGAAAAGGAAATTCCATACATTTACATACCCACCAAAGATGAGCTTGGAGAAGCAGCCGGTCTGAATGTGGGAACCGCGTCTGCCTGCATCACTGATGCTGGTGAAGCTGAAGATCTCATTAAAGACATTGTAGAAAAGGTAGAAGAGCTAAAAAAATAATTATTATTAGGGCATAGCCCTTCTCACACACAAAGGTGATTAAATGGCAGAAGCAACTCCTGCAGAAGTTATTGAGGTTCTAAAAAGGACCGGCATGACTGGAGAAGTCATGCAAGTGAAATGCAGGATATTGGAAGGAAGAGATAAGGGCAGAATATTAACCCGAAATGTTATGGGAGCCATAAGGGAAGGCGACATTCTGATGCTCTTGGACACAATCAGGGAAGCCAAGGAAATCCGTACTCCCTAGAATTAAAGGTGACAAAACATGAGAACATGTTCATTCTGTGGAGAAGAAATCGAAGAGGGTACCGGCAAAATGTATGTCAAAAAAGACGGTACCGTATATCTTTTCTGCAGCAGTAAATGTGAAAAAAATCGTATTAAACTCGGTAGAGTTCCCAGAAAGGTTAAGTGGGTTAAAGAATGAAGGAAAGAAGTTTTGTAATGCTAAAACCCGATGCAGTGCTGCGGAGGTTAACCGGGAAGATATTAACCCGATTTGAAGACCGGGGCCTGCAGATTCTGGCGGCGAAAATTATGATCATTCCCCGCAAGCAAGCTGAGGAACACTACGCTGAACACGCCGAAAAACCTTTCTTTGGTGATCTGGTTGATTACATTACCTCTGGGCCAGTTCTGGCCATGGTTATTGAAGGAGATGAATGTATCAGCATGATCAGGAAGATGGTGGGAGCAACAAATCCTAAAGAAGCAGACCTGGGTACGATTCGTGGCGATTTTGCTATTGAAACCGGTCGAAACATTGTTCATGCTTCTGATTCACCAGAATCCGCTGAAAGGGAAATTGCTCTGTTTTTCCAGGATGATGAAATCTGTGAGTACCAGCTTCCTGACCGGGAACTGGTATACGAAGAACCATAAACCTCATCATCTAAAATCATCAAAGATGAATTAGTGACAATACAAAACAAAAAATCCTATTGACAAAAAAGGGAACTTAATTTTTATTCCCTTACACTTTTTAAGGGCGGAGGATCAGCTTGAAGATTAGATCACCTATTGTATCTGTTCTGGGTCATGTTGACCATGGAAAGACAACACTATTAGATTTCATCAGAGGCAGTGCCATAGCCCAGAAAGAAGCAGGTGGAATAACCCAACACATAGGAGCCACTGAAATCCCCATGGAAGTCATTGATAATATCTGCGGGGCTTTCCTGAATAAACTTGACATTAAAGAAACCCTCCCAGGCCTGTTCTTTATAGACACCCCGGGCCATGAAGCTTTCACCACTCTACGTAAAAGAGGAGGTGCCCTGGCTGATTTGGCAATCCTTATAGTGGATTTAAATGAAGGATTTAAACCCCAAACCTATGAAGCACTTAACATCCTTAAAATGTATAAAACCCCCTTCGTAGTGGCTGCCAACAAGATTGATAAAATATATGGATGGCAGACACATGAAGGAGAATCTTTCTCTCAGACTTACCCTAAACAACCCCCTAACGTTCAGAGTGTACTGGACAACCAAGTCTATGAGTTGGTAGGAATACTTCACCAGGAAGGTTTCGAATCTGAAAGATTCGACCGGGTGGAAGACTTCGCCAGACAAGTTAGTATCATACCTATCAGCGCGAAAAGTGGGGAAGGGATAGCAGAACTATTAACTATGCTCTTGGGACTGGCTCAGCAGTACCTTAAAGAACAACTGCAGATAGAAATTGATGCCCCGGCCAAAGGAACGATTCTTGAAGTTAAAGAAGAAGTTGGGCTGGGAACTACAATTGACGCTGTTGTATACGATGGCATAATCAGGCACAAAGATACTATTGTCTTAACTACCACTGAAGATGTTATAACCACCAAAATAAGATCTCTTCTTAAGCCAAAAGCATTAGAAGAGATTCGGGAAGCAAAAAAACGTTTCGAAAAGGTGGATGAAGTGGTTGCAGCTGCCGGTATCAAGATCGTAGCCCCCAACATTGACAATGTCATCTCTGGCTCCCCTCTCAGGGTGGCAAGAGAAGACCTTGAAGAAGTTAAAGAAGAAATATTACATGAAATCGAAGACATAAAAGTAGATACCGGCGAATTGGGAGTTATAGTTAAAGCAGACACTCTGGGATCTCTTGAAGCATTGGTAAACATGCTACAGGAGATGGAAGTACCCATTCGTGCCGCAGACATTGGTGATGTTTCCCGCAGAGATGTTATTGATGCGTCTATAGTAATGCAGGAAGATGAACTATGTGGAGTGATAATTGCATTTAATGTTAAAGTACTGCCTTCGGCTGCAGAGGAAATTAAAAATACAGAAATTAAAATTTTCTCTGCCGATGTAATATACCAGTTAACTGAAGATTACCAGGAATGGATCCAGGAAACGCGTGAGCGAAGGAAAAAGGAATGGTTTGCTGCCATCATAAAACCCGGTAAACTACGCATCATACCCAAACTGGTTTTCAGACAGAGCAAACCTGCCATAGCAGGTATTGAAGTTCTGGGTGGAAGTGTTAAAAAAGGTTATGGCCTCATAAACAAAAACGGGCAAAGAGTTGGCGTAGTTGAGAGTATGCAGAACAAAGGAGACAACCTACCATCAATATCCAAGGGACAGAAAGTGGCCATGGCAATAAAAGATGGGGTTTTCGGCCGCAATTTAGATGAAGGAGATGTTTTATACGTAGACGTCCCTGAAAAACATTTCAAAGTACTGGAAAAAGAAATGAAATCAGATCTCAGTGATGATGAAAACGAAATACTGCAGGAAACTGTGGTTATTAAAAGAAAAACTGAATCGAAATGGGGAATTTACTGATAAATCCAGATATAGCTATCATTATATTCAATCATCATTAATAGATGAAAAACGATAAATAATATGAAAATTAAACACCAAAAATAAGATGGAGGAGATAGATTGGCATTTAAATTAATTGTTTCCCAAGGTGAAAACAGCCATCAGCTGGAAGTGGAAGCTGACGCGTCCAAAAAATTAATAGGAATGAAAATCGGCGAAGAATTCGACGCTGCACCAATGGGTCTTGCAGGATACACTCTTTGCATAACTGGAGGAAGCGATAAAAATGGTTTCCCCATGAAAAAAGACGTTGAAGGACCCCGAAGAATAAAAAGCCTTCTTTCAGGAGGAGTTGGATTTGAACCAAGACGAAAAGGGCAGAGAAGAAGAAAAACCGTCCGTGGAAACACAATATCTGATGATATAGTCCAAATTAACACCATAGTGACGAAAAAAGGTTCTAAATCAATCGAAGATCTTCTAAAAAGTGATGAGTAAAGATAATAGGTGTGACGAGTGAAAGTACAGTCTGAAGTTAACATTGGGCTAGTGGGGCATGTTGACCATGGTAAAACCACCCTCACCAAGGCCTTGTCTGGCATATGGACCGACACCCATAGTGAGGAAACCAAAAGAGGCATATCCATCCGTTTAGGTTATGCAGACATAACCTTCCGGAGATGTATGCAATGTCCTGAACCCCAGTGCTACACCACTGCCCTGGTATGTGAACACTGCGGCAGTGAAACCCAGACCCTCCGCAAAGTTTCATTTGTTGACTCACCAGGACACGAAACCCTCATGGCAACCATGCTCTCGGGAGCAGCCATTATGGACGGTGCAGTTCTGGTTATTGCAGCCAATGAATCCTGTCCTCAACCCCAAACCAAAGAACACCTCATGGCACTGGATGTCATAGGAGTGAAGGAAGTTATAGTTGTCCAGAACAAGATCGATATCGTTTCCAAGGAGCGAGCCCTGGAAAGTTACCAAGAAATCAAAGAATTTGTGAAAGGAACTTGTGCTGAAGATGCTCCCATTATACCGGTATCAGCTCAGCAGGCTGCTAACGTAGATATTCTCATTGAAAGCATTCAACATATAATAAAAACACCCCGACGCTCCCTTAGAAAAGCACCCCGAATGTATGTGGCCCGATCTTTTGATATTAACCGGCCGGGTTGCAGTCCTGACAAAATACAGGGAGGAGTCATCGGAGGATCCCTAATCCATGGTAAGTTACATATTGGTGATGAAATTGAAATCAAACCAGGGATACAGGTGAAAAATAAGGGTAAATTAGAGTGGATGAGTCTTCATTCAGAAGTTACTGGATTAAATGGTGGAGGGGAAACTGTAGATGAAGTGGGTCCTGGAGGGCTCATTGGAGTGGCCACCAACCTAGACCCTGCACTCACCAAGGCAGATTCACTTTCAGGATCAGTAGCCGGAAAGCCAGGAACATTACCTGATATCCTGCACCAGTTCACCATGAAAACCCACTTACTGGATCGAGTGGTGGGTACTAAAGAAGAGAAAAAAGTGGACCCTATAAAATCATCCGAACCCCTCATGATTAATATTGGCACCGCCACCACCATTGGAGTGGTTACCAGCGCCAGGAAAAAAGAAGCAGAAGTAAAACTTAAGCTACCTGTATGCGCTGAATCTGGTCAGAGAGTTGCTCTCTCCAGGAGAGTGGGTGCCAGGTGGAGGTTGATTGGTTATGGAATCATACGTTAAAGAGGCAGTCTTAGACGCAAATTTTTTATGATGGCAGCCCAGTTCCCACTAGATCTAATCGGAGAACTGGAGCACACCTTACCATCCTACCATCTCTACGTTCCTTCACCAGTTCTCTATGAGTTGGAAAAAATTAAAAAACGAAGTAAAGGAAAAAACAAGATAGCAGCTTCTATAGCTCTGAAAATAGCCAAATCTCCCCCTTTCAGACTCAAAGAAGTAGAGCTTTTAAGGGGAGAAATGGTGGATGATGCCCTGCTTCGCATATCCCATGTTCTGTGTACTAATGATCGCGAATTAAGAATCAAAGCAAGGGAAAAAGGCATTGCCGTTGTCTACTTACGTCAGAGAAGATATCTTGCTGTGGATGGACATCTTAACATTTAGTGTGTGGGTTTTGCACTGCTAAGATGAATATTCCCAGGTAATTACAAACTAAATCATGAAACATAAATAAATCATCAAGGTCATAATACTAATCATTAAATTTCATAATATTATTATCAATCTTTGCGTGGAGGAAATCAGATATGAATCTCTGGAAGGACATAAAAACTGGGCCATCAGCTCCTGAAGTGGTGTATGCAGTTATTGAAATACCCAAAGGATCTCGAAACAAGTATGAATACGATAAAGACATGGAAGCATTCGCCCTGGACCGGGTGCTTTATTCCCCATTCCATTACCCTGCTGAATATGGTATTATACCCCAAACTTTATACGATGATGGGGACCCAACAGACATCATGGTGATCATGGACCAACCCACCTTCCCAGGATGTATAATTGAATCCAGGCCCATTGGAATGATGCGTATGATCGATGGGGGGGACCAGGATGATAAGATACTGGCAGTGCCAGTGGAAGACCCAAGATATAAAGATGTGAAAGATATTCAAGATGTGCCCCAATCATTACTTGATGAAATAGCCCACTTCTTTGCAGAGTATAAAACACTGGAAGGAAAAGAAACTGAGATCATTGGCTGGGAAAATGCTTCCAAGGCAAAAGAAGCAATAATGCACTCTGTTAAACTTTATCAGGAACTTTAATAATTAAAAAATTATAATATGAGGGATTTGTTTGTATTTAATATCCGAAATAGATGACACGGTAAGAATCCCACCAAACCGTTTCGATGAACCTCTAGATGAGGTGGCCAGCGAAATAATTAATGAAACCTACGTTGGCAAAATTGATAAAAAGATGGGATTAATGGTCACCGTAAAAGACATAAAAGAAATTGGTGTGGGTAAAGTCATAATGGGTGACGGAGCCGCCTACCATGAAGTAGTATTCACCGCACTTTTCTTCAAACCAGAATTACACGAAATTGTGGAAGGAGAAGTTATTGAAGTAACCGAATTCGGTGCTTTCATACGCATAGGACCAATGGATGGTCTAGTGCACGTATCCCAGGTAACTGATGATTACATAAACTACGATGGGAAAAGAGGGGCTTTGATTGGAAAAGAATCCAAAAAAACCCTGGAAGAAGGTAACAGAGTCCGTGCAAGGATCGTGGCCCTGAGTCTGAAGGGTAAATCTTCCAAAGAAACCAAAATCGGCCTAACCATGAGACAACCCAACTTGGGGCGGGTCGAATGGATCGAAAAAGAAAAAGAGAAAAAAACTAAGAAACCAAAGAAAGGTAAGAAGGAGAAAAAATAAATGGTCACCAAAGCATGCACACGGTGCCACCGACTCATGGAAGAAGACAGATGCGCTGTCTGCAATATGGCCACTTCCAAAAACTGGAGTGGGTTTCTAATTATCGTAGACCCTGAAAACTCACCCATTGCCCAAGAACTCCAGATCACACTACCTGGAGAATATGCCTTGAGGGTTCGCTAGTGCTAATACTACAGAAAAATTTACGATCAGAATTAAAAAAACCAATAGGAGATCTATACTCATCTCTAGATGAAGTGGAAGATTTCCTAAAATCAAAATATTATCAAGAATTATTAATTTCCGTGGGTGATGTAACCACCCAGAACCTCCAGAAAGCAGGATTAATACCTCACTTGGGGATTATTGACAATATTGTGGAGAGAAAACCCGCATCCTATGATGTGGTCTACGATAATGTAACCTTGAATGCTAAAAACCCCCCAGGAGTTATCACCGATCAACTACAAGAGACCATTAAAAAGGCCTTTCAATTAGTGAAATCTGGTTTCCGAGTTCTAATCCTGGTTGATGGTGAAGAAGATCTGGCAGTTCTTCCCTGCATCTTAATGGCCCCATCCGGTTCTCTGGTTTTATACGGGCAGCCTGGTGAGGGTTTAGTGGTTTGTGATGTTGATAAAGTAATAGATAAAGTTAAAAAGTTTAAAGATAAATTAGAGGAAAGATAAGGAGAGAATATCATGGAGATAGACATTAAAGAACAGATTGAAAATCCCCTTTTAAACCGAACTGAAATACACTTTGACTGCATTTACCAGGGAGAATCCACCCCAAAGGTACTGGAAGTTAAAAACCGACTGGTTGCTCAGCTAAACGTTGACAAGAACCTCCTAGTAGTGGATAAAGTTAATCCCAGTTATGGTGAAGGTCGAGCTGATGGTTATGCTAAGCTTTACGACTCTGAAGAAAAACTGGTTCAAATCGAAAAACAGCACGTCCTGAATAAGAACAAAGAACCTGTCAAAGAAGAAGAAAAAGAGGAAGAATAAATTAAATTACCTAAAGTCAGGAGGATGGATCAATGAAAAAATTCGAATTATATGAAGTTAAAGATAATAAAATCATCCGCAAAAATCCTGAATGTGTGCGTTGCTCCCACGGTGTTTTCATGGCAGACCACGGAGACCGTTACGCATGTGGAAAATGTGGTTACACTCAGTGGAAGAGTAAAGAATAAAAATTAATCAATTTAAGGTGTGTTTTTTTGAATCTCCGCTCTGGAAGACTTAAAGGGCAGATGAATAAGGAAGTTGCCGACTTCACCTCTTCCCTGAAATTTGATCATCGCATATTCCAGGCAGATATTCGTTGCAACCAGGCTCACACCACCATGCTCATAGAACAGGAGATCATTCCCTCAGAAATAGGCAATAGAATCATTAAAGCCCTGGAAGAACTTGAAAAGGAAGGCATTAAAGCCCTGAAACTAGATTCAGCTGTTGAAGACATTCATATGGCTGTAGAAAACTATGTGACTGCTAAAATCGGCCCTGATGCTGGTTTCATGCACACTGCCAAGTCACGCAACGACCAGGTGGCTACCGACCTTAAATTAGCATTGAAAGAAGAAATTAAAAGTATAGAGAAAGATTTAATCTTTTTTATTCAGATTATCATCCAGATGGCTGAGGAATATCTGGACACCATTATGGTGGGTTACACCCACCTGCAACATGCCCAACCAACCACCTTTGCCCATCATCTGCTCTCATATGCTCAAGCACTGAAGAGGGATTACGGAAGACTTCATGATGCATATCAGAGGATGGATTTATGCCCATTGGGATCAGCAGCACTTACCACGACTAGTTTTCCCATAAATCGAGAGAGAACTGCAGAGTTACTTGGTTTTAAGGGCCCTATGGAAAACTCCATAGATGGAGTTAGTAGCCGGGACTTCATAGCTGAAACTGTATTCGCCCTGACCCTGCTGGGAACCACTCTCTCCAAGATATCAGAGGAACTCATTGTCTGGAGCAGTTACGAGTTCCAGATGGTGGAATTGGGGGATGAATTCTCATCAACATCATCCATTATGCCTCAAAAAAAGAATCCTGATGTTGCAGAGATTGTCAGGGCAAAAACCGCCCTTTTAAATGGTGAATTAGTCACTATTCTCACTATTATTAAATCATTACCCCAGAGTTACAACCGGGATTTGCAGGAAGTAACTCCCCATTTATGGAAAGTCACAGACACACTTCACTCTGCACTGAATATTACTCGGGAAATGTTAGCATCAACTAATTTCAAAGGTGTTCGGGGCGAAGAGCTGGCACGAGCCAACTTTTCAGCAGCCACTGAACTGGCTGATCTTATGGTCAAAGAAGGAAGACTGCCCTTTAGAATCGCCCATCAGATAGTGGGAAGAGCAGTGAGCACCGCCCTGGATAAGGGTATGCGAGCTGAGGATATTGATACCCAGTTTTTGGATGAAATTTCACAAGAAATCTCAGGGAAAAAGCTGCAAATAGATGAGAACCTTGTCAAAAAAGCTCTTGATCCAGAAGAGATAATTAAAAGCAGGAAAGTTGTGGGTGGTCCAGCTCCAGATATGGTTAAAGCATCAATAAAAGATTTGAAAATATTTATTGATGAGAATAGTTCTTCTTAACTTTACCGCTGCGATTAAAAATAAATACAATTTT
>Ga0334888_1000240_pt1 | contig 91326 bp, 68 predicted proteins | sample GraSluR1_MG_FD_207227 | JGI IMG/M metagenome (GOLD analysis project Ga0334888, IMG submission 207227) | Sludge microbial communities from methane-producing bioreactor in Wageningen University, Netherlands - Granular Sludge_3_08-R1 | ecosystem: Engineered > Bioreactor > Anaerobic > Unclassified ... | reverse complement strand
TAGATGCGCTCAATATCAAAGCCCATGATGTCTGCCCGCAGTGGAACTACACTATCTATCCTCGTTCAGCTTCAGCCGCAGCACCATCTTGAGCGATGCGCGAAGTTATTTTTTTATGAACCCTAAGCAAGCCGGGTGTCAGAGTATTGCCTATACTTACACCGAACCGACCATCTTTTTCGAATACGCACAGGATACCGCCCGCCTGGCCCAGGAGGCTGAACTGGCCAATATCTTTGTCACGAACGGCTATATGACGGAAGCGATGTTGGAAGCCGCTCAGCCCTGGCTGGATGCCGCCAACGTCGACTTGAAGGGCTTTCGCGACGAAGTTTATCGCCAGTATATCGGCGCGCGTTTGCAACCGGTGCTCGATAGCATGAAAAAGATGAAGGCGTTGAATATCTGGCTGGAGGTGACAACCCTAATCATTCCCGGCGTCAACGACGATCCGGCAGAGTTGCGCGATGCGGCTAACTTTGTCGCGCAGGAGTTGGGGCCGGATACACCCTGGCACCTGAGCCGGTTCTTTCCGTCGTATCGTATGACGGACACGCTGCCGACACCCATCTCCACCATTGAGCAGGCCGTAGAAATTGGGCACAAAGCAGGATTGCGCTACGTCTATGCCGGCAACGTTCCCGGAGAAGCGCACACCGCCTGTCACGTCTGCGGCAAAAGCCTCATCCGGCGCTCGGGATACACCATCATCGAGAACAATGTCAGCGTTTTGGAACAATGTCCTCAGTGTGGCACGCCGGTCGCCGGTGTTGGAATGGCAGAAGAAAGTTAGTAGCGAGTAGAAAGTGAGGAACCGATGATCAAAATCACGAAACTCCCCATTGCTTACACGGTAAAGCCCAAGAACGTAGGACAACCCGGTGTTCACTGGGTGATGGTCTACCTGGAAAACGTGGGTGACAGGGATTTGAAGAGCATGCGTGTCAACGTCAATTCGTTGGATGAATTACAGTATTGACGTTCACGGCACGGGCAGCTATCTAGACGTGCTGCGCGTGTTATGTTAAGTACGCAGCCGTCGCTCGTGTGAGCACTGCTAGGAGAAAGTGTTGTTTGTTAGTGAGTCAAAAAGGAGATAGATATGGTACGCCCAAGTGAACAATTAAGAAAGACGTAGTGGATAAATTGTATTTGTAGACAAGAACATCGCAAGCGACATTGAGAACGCGCTCAAACGCAGCCTCTATGTCAATGCCGAAGATGTTACAGTTAAGGTGAAGGATGGCGAAGTTACCCCCAGCGGTTCCGTTCCCACCTACTACAGCCGGATGAAGGCTTTTGACACGGCGATCAATACGGCCGGTGTCACCGACGTAACTAACTACATCGTCGTCACCTGAAGTTATCCCAGGGGAATATCGTCACAGAACACCCATAACGTTCCCGGTATATTCTCCCGTGATGACAGGCACAGACTCGGTGGATTGTGCCACAGTCCGCCGAGTTGCCGTTGTTCTCTGGCGGTATTTCATCTTCATCCAACGTAATCCCAACTTTGCCAACCCGGCGCGACATCAGTTAAACCCATCTCTATCGTCAAAACCGGGGGCTTCATGCTATGCTGGACGTGAGAGAACAACTCAATCTGAAGGTGAAAAATATAGTATACATTAAGGAGGATACACAATGCGTACGCGAAACATAAAAATGGTAGTATCACTTTTGATGATGGTCGCCGTATTGGTCACTGCATGTGGCCCGATGGCGACAGAAGCTCCACCAGAACCAACGGCGACGGTGGCCCCCGTGATGAAAGAGTTTGAGGGCCAAACGGTCAGTGTCATCGCGACGTGGGGCGGCGATGAACAGGAGAGCTTTATGGCGATGGTCGCACCGTGGGAGGAACGCACCGGTGCAAGTGTAGAATACGAGGGCACGCGCGATCTCAATGCGGTGTTGACGACCCGCACTTCAGGCGGCAATCCCCCCGACATTGCCGGCCTGCCCGGCCCGGCTGTGCTGGAACAATTTGCGAGCGACGGACATCTGGTCGACTTGAGCACCTTTATGGATATGAATACATTGCGCCAGCAATACGATCAATCGTGGCTGGACCTGGCTTCCTTCAACGGCGGGCTGTACGGTCTCTTTACCAAGGTCGCGGTCAAAAGCTTAATCTGGTACAATCCTCAAGCCTTTGAAGCCGCCGGCTATACGATTCCGGAGACCTGGGACGAGCTGATTGCTTTGTCTGACCAAATCGTGGCAGACGGCACGACGCCCTGGTGCGTCGGCCTGGAAAGCGGTGCGGCCAGTGGCTGGCCTGGCACGGACTGGATCGAGGACATCATGCTGCGTACTGCCGGCCCGGAAGTTTACGATCAGTGGCGCATGCACGAAATCCCCTGGACCGACAGCGCTGTGCGCAATGCCTGGGAAACCTGGGGCACAATCGTCGGCAACGCAGAGTATCTCAACGGCGGAACCACCGGCGTACTGGCAACCAACTTTGGCGAATCGCCCTATCCGATGTTCCAGGATCCACCCGGTTGTTATCTGCACCGCCAGGCAACCTTCATTGAAGGTTTCATCACCGACCAATTCCCCGACCTGGAAGCAGAAACAGACTACAACTACTTCGCCTTTCCACCCATCGAAGGGGACGGAATGCCGATCTTAAGTGCGGGTGACTTGTTTGGCATGTTCAACGACACACCGGCGGCCCGCTCCTTGATCGAATGGCTGGCTTCGGCAGAAGCACAGGAAATCTGGGCTAGACGCGGCGGCTTCATTTCGCCGAACAGGAACGTTTCAGCCGACGTTTATCCCAACCCGTTGATCGGGCAAGCGGCTGAGTTACTGACCATGGCAGACACCGTGCGCTTCGACGCTTCAGACCTGATGCCCACAGCCGTCAATGATGCTTTCTGGTCAGGGATCCTTGACTATGTAGAGAACCCCGCCAATCTGGACGGCATTCTCCAAACCATTGAGGCTACGGCTTCAGAAGCTTACGGAGAGTAAATCATCGGTATACTGAAAAAGGTGGGATTTGTACCGGTTTAGTTTAGCCGGTATGCCCACCTTTTTTTCTTTCGTGGCAAGGAGATAGTATCATGCGCAGAGTGCGATATTTGCCCTGGCTATATGCCGGGCCAACGTTGTTACTGCTTATCCTTTTCCTCGTCTATCCTAGCCTGGACACCGTGCGACTTAGCCTGTTGGGACCGAATTCGGAGACATTCGTTGCTTTAGAGAACTACAAGTATGCCTTCACCACCAACGAAATGTGGACCGCCTTCAGAAACAATGCGGTGTGGTTGATCCTGTTTACCGTAGTAACGGTGGCGGGTGGGTTGATCATCGCAGTGTTATTGGATCGGGTGAAATATGAACCGGTGGCTAAATCGCTGATCTTTCTACCGCAGGCCATTTCTTTCGTGGGCGCAGGCGTGATTTGGAAATTTGTCTATGACTACAACCCGAATGTGGGACTGCTAAATGCCATTCTGACCGGGCTTTTCCCCAACGCCGACCCGGTCGGCTGGTTGGTGAACTCGAATGTCGCAACCTATGCGCTGATTACCACCGGCATCTGGATGTGGACCGGATTCGCGATGGTCATCCTCTCGGCGGCGGTCAAGGATGTTCCGCAGGAAATCATGGAATCGGCCCGTATAGATGGCGCCAATGAATGGCAATTGTTTTGGCGGATTACCGTCCCCTACATCGGCTCAACCATCGCTGTCGTGACTACCACAATGATCATCAACGTGCTTAAAGTCTTCGACCTGGTCTACGTGATGACGGCCGGACGCTACCAGACCAATGTGATCGCCAACCAGATGTACAAAGAACTCTACATCAACCGGCAAAACGGGCGCGCCAGCGCGATTTCCGTAATCTTGCTCGTAGCCATTATCCCGGTGATGTTGTTCAACATCCGCCGGTTTCAGGAACAGGAGGCGATGCGATGAACAAAATCAAGAAGTTGCTGGGACGTTTTCCACTGCACATTGTGGTGATAACCATTGCTCTGGTGTGGATGACGCCATCTTTGGGCGTTTTGGTCAATTCCTTTCGCACACCGCAGGCGATGAAAACGTCGGGGTGGTGGATGATGTTCGTCAACCCCTTCGACTTCACACAATGGACGCTGGAAAATTACGCCACCGTCCTTACGGCCCAGGATCTCGCGATCTCCTTCCGCAACAGCTTGCTGATTACCATCCCGGCTACCGTCCTGCCCATTCTGATTGCTGCCTTTGCCGCGTATGCTTTCGCGTGGATGGAATTCCCCGGCCGGCAAATCCTGTTCTCTATTGTGGTCGGATTGTTGGTCGTGCCCTTACAAATGACGTTCGTGCCGGTCTATACACTCTTCAATCGTTTGGGTATCACCGGGACCTTTATCGCCATCTGGGCTGCCCACACCGGCTACGGCTTACCTTTTGCCGTTTACCTGCTGCGTAACTTCCTCGGCACTTTACCCAAAGACCTCTTTGAATCCGCGTGGCTCGATGGCGCCTCGTATTGGACGGCGTTTTGGCGATTGGCAGTCCCGTTATCCGTGCCCTCGCTGGCCTCGCTGGCGATATTCCAATTCCTGTGGGTCTGGAACGACTTGCTGGTCGCCCTGATCTATCTGGGCGGTACACGCCGCGTCGCTCCATTGACCGTGCGGGTGGCAAACCTGGTGAATTCACTGGGCGCGGATTGGCATCTCTTGCCCGCCGCTGCCTTCATTTCAATGGCGCTACCCCTCGTGGTCTTCTTCTCAATGCAGCGGTACTTTGTGCGGGGTATTCTGGCCGGCTCGGTGAAGGGATAGAAACGAGCGTAATCGTAAGCGTAACAGTTACTTTGCGTATAGCTCTGACCACAAACAAGGAGGATAATCAGTATGTTTCCAATCGGTGATGACAATGTTCGCGGCGGAGGCAAACCCTGGGTAACGTGGCTTCTGGTGGGTGCTAATATCGCAATATTTGTCTACGAACTGACCTTGTTGTCGGCCGGAAAGTTAGAGCAGTTTATGATGACCTATGGGGTTGTGCCGGCGCAAATCGTACAAGGGCAAAACTTGTTATCATTGTTGACCTCGATGTTCCTTCATGGAAGTTGGGCTCACGTTTTCAGCAATATGCTCTTCCTGTGGATATTTGGCGACAATATCGAAGCAACGTTGGGCAAAGCCGTCTATATCGTCTTTTACCTGGCGGGCGGGCTGGCTGCCTCAGCGGCACACATCGCTTTTAATGTGCAGTCGCAGGTACCCACCCTGGGCGCGAGTGGCGCCGTCGCGGCAGTGTTGGGCGCTTATGCGGTGATGTATCCACAATCGCATGTCCGCCTGGTTGTGATCTTTTTCTTCCGGCTGATGATGACCCGAGTCGTTGCGCTGGTCTTCATCGGTTTCTGGTTTTTAACGCAATTTTTCAACAGTGTGGCTTCCCTTGGCGTGCGCACGGCAGAAACAGGGGGAGTGGCTTATCTCGCCCATGTCGGCGGCTTCATTCTCGGCGTGATCGTCGGCTTACTCTTCCGGGGACAACGGCGCGAACTGAGACGCTCAACGCCATCATTCTGAGCGAAGGGCTTAGTCGATGGCGCAATCATCACATCGCTCGGAAATGGATGGCCGGGATGCGCTCTATGGAAACTCGCAAGCAGATTGAAGTGCGAGGCGAGTAAATTCATCTATCCGTCCGATACCCGCACGCGAGGCGCAGTGATTGTGCACAATCACTGCGCCTCACGTTGTGGATCATCACCAACCCAAACCCAACGCTTTTGACATCAGTCAAACGCAAACCCAACAAATCACGGACGTTATTCGAGATAACTTTTGTTATCCTGGAAATAGGAGTTACCCGCTTCGATAAAACTCCTGAATCACACCACACTGTATGTCGAAGCAAAAACGAAAGAGGAGGTTGATTTGACAGTAATGACACTAGACCAAGAACAACAAAGGACGAAACCAGAATGGTGGCAGACTTTGCTCCAGGGTAATTATTTGCACAGACGGCCAAGACGCGGAGACATCGCCGAAGTTAGAATCCTTGCCCTAGACAGGCATGGCGTTTTTGTAGAATTGCCGGGCAAACGGGATGGGGTGGTCCAGCAGAGCGATCTGGCCGAAGTGGACGAGGATTATCTGGAAAGCCTCAACGTCGGGGATCATATTCCCGTGTGCGTTGTTAAGGTGCCCCACGACCGCAGTGCGATTCTGGTCTCACTCAAGCAAGGACTGGAACAACAAGAGTGGACGCGGATCCAGGCCTTACAGGAAAGCCAGCAAATCGTCCAGGTTGAGGTTCTGGAGGACAATCACGGCGGGGTGATCGCAGCCATGGGCGAATTGCGTGGTTTTATTCCCAACTCCCATCTGGTTTCTGTGCCGCGCGGTCTGCGCGGTCAAAAGTTGCGCGACAGGAAAACCGCTTTGATCGGCCAGACCCTGAACGTGGTCGTGATCGAGGCCCGCCCTCGTCGCCGTCGCCTGGTCCTATCTGAGCGTGAGGCACAACGCCAGCAACGCGAAAATCTGCTTCAGGAGTTGCACGAGGGTGCGATCCGCACAGGCATTGTCAGCAATTTGACGGATTACGGCGCTTTTATCGATCTGGGTGGCATCGATGGTCTGCTTCACGTCTCCGAACTTTCCTGGGATTACGTCGAACATCCGCGCAATGTGCTGCAAGTCGGAGATGAGGTGGAAGTTTATGTGCTTGATGTGGACCGCAAGCGCGAACGCATCTCGCTGAGCCGGAAACGGTTGTTGCCGGACACGCAAGGGAATACCGGGTACGTTACCCGGCCGGATGAAGAGGAGGTTTAGAAATGAGTCTCATAGCGCGCGATGAACTGAGGGTTTTAGCGACAGCACACCCCAACCACTGTGTTTCTATTTACATGCCTGCACACCGTGCCGGCCCGGAGGTCCTGCAGAACCCCATCCGTTTGAAGAACCTGCTAGGGCAAGTTGAAGCTCAGTTGCAAACCAGGGGACTGCAATCACCGGCCATCGCTGGCCTGTTGGCCCCGGCGACCAATTTGCTGGAAGACCTTTTGTTCTGGCAGCATCAGCGGGATGGCCTGGCTATTTTTTTATCAACGGATACATTGGAGGTCTTCCGACTACCGTTGCGGTTTCAGCCCCTGGCTCTGGTCGCCGAACGTTTTCACCTCAAGCCTTTGCTCCCCCTGCTCAGTGAGGATGGGCAATTCTACGTGCTGACGCTCAGCCAGGAAGAGATGCATCTGTACCAGGGGACGGCCTACACTCTGGACGAAATCGAACTACAGGATGTGCCCGACGGCCTCGCCGCGTTTCTGCAAGACGAAGACCGTGAGCGCCATCTGCAATTTCACACCTCCACTCGCACACCCGGCGGGCGCGGAGGGGATCGCCCCGCCGTCTTTCACGGCCACGGAGTCCTCGAGAGCAATGCACGCACCGATATCTTGCAGTATTTTCGCCGCGTGGATGCCGGCCTGCACGATGTGCTGCAGGGGCAAACGGCCCCGCTGGTGTTGGCAGCAGTCGACCACCTTTTGCCGATCTACCACGAGGCCAACACTTATCCCCATTTGTTGGCCGAGGGCATTGCTTCTCATCCCACAGCATTGAGTGTGGAGGAACTCCATGCCCAGGCGTGGGCCATTGTGGAACCGTACTTCCTTGCGGATCGCCAGGAAGCTGAAGCTCTGTACAAGCATTATGCCGGGACCGGCGACGTGCGCGCCAACCAGGATATCGCCAGGATCGTTGCCGCTGCGTATTATGAACGTGTCGCCACCGTGTTTGTCGCGTTGGGTGTGCAGCAGTGGGGCACTTTCGATCCGCAAACCCAGGCCGTGACACGCCATGACGAACGCCAAGCCGGGGATCAGGACCTACTCGATCTGGCGGCTGTGCACACGTTTTTGAACCAAGGGGCAGTCTATGTCACTCCCCTTGAAGATATGCCAGCGGATGAACCCGTCGCCGCCATTTTTCGCTACTAGAGTTGTGAGGTGAAGGTGTGCAGACCTCTGAACAACGCTTGCAAGATGAACTAAAAAGACTGGAAGAGCAGATTGCTGCCCTGAAGTCAAATCTGGATGAAACGCCGGATTATACTCGTGGTGTGGGGGATCCCCGGATCACGCGGTGGGAGCTTGATCGCGCGTTACTTGAGCAACTCGAAAGCCGCGCCGAAACACTCAATCAAGCCCTGGAGAGGGTTGATGCGGGCGTCTACGGCATCTGCGAGCGATGCGGCAAGCCCATTCACCCTGACCGCCTGGCCGTGCTCCCCGATACCAGGTTGTGCATCGAATGTGCGCGCCAGCAATGACTCCATCGAAAAGATAGCCCCATGTCTTTTGGTAATACAGAACTACGCGCCCTGGGTTATGTCATGCTGGCTATGCTCCTGGGCGGCATTATCGGTGTAGAACGCGAGCTTGAGGACAAACCGGCCGGGTTACGGACCCACATGCTGGTCGCGGGGGCATCTGCGCTTTTGGTCATGCTGGGAGAAATCGCGCTGCAGGACTTCATCGCAAGTTTCGGCGGTACTGCGGTGAATACAGATCCGGTACGGGTCCTCCAAGCCTTGGTCACAGGCGTGGCTTTTTTAGGAGCGGGCACCATCATTCGACACAAGGCTGAACCGCAAATCGAGGGATTGACTACGGCATCTTCTCTGCTGTTCACGGCGGCTGTGGGGGCATGTGTTGCCTTTTCGTATATCGTACTGGCGATAGGAGCGACTGTTTTGGTTTTGATCACGTTGCGCGGCCTGACCATTGTGGAACGTTGGCTAGAAAACCGTCGAGCCTCAGAGAAAAACCAGAAGAGGAACTCGTAACGCAAAATCTACTTCTCCTCATCACCCTCAGCGATGTCCGCCCGGCGCAAAAGTTGGGCATTAGCGGCAACGATGACCGTGCTCAATGACATGAGCAACGCGCCAACCGCCGGTGAAAGCACAATTCCCCAGGGCGCTAACACGCCCGCCGCCAACGGCAGGGCGATGATGTTATATCCCGCCGCCCACCATAGATTCTGTATCATCTTTCTGTACGTAGCCCGGCTCAAACGGATCAATCGTACGACGTCCAGCGGATTGCTCTTGACCAGGATGAGTCCCGCCGATTCAACCGCCACATCGGTGCCGCTGCCGATGGCAATGCCGACGTCGGCCCGCGCCAGCGCCGGAGCATCGTTAACGCCATCACCGACCATGGCCACGCTGTTTCCCTGCTCTTGCAACTGGCGGACCTTTTTATCCTTATCCTCAGGCAGAACTTCGGCAAAATAGGTGTCAATAGACAAGGTATCGGCTACGGTTCTGGCAACGGCTTCGCTGTCCCCGGTGATCATCGCCACTTGAACCCCCATCGCTTGCAGCCGCTGCACAGCTTTACGGCTCTCTTCACGCACCAGGTCGGCCAGCGCAAAAGCCGCCACCACAGTGTCTGCCTGTACCAGATAGGTCACTGTTTCGCCGCGATCGCGGGCGGCGGTGATAAACCGGCTCAATGCTTCCGGTGGCGTCAGCGTTAGCTCCTCCAAGAGGCGCGGCCCGCCGATATGCGTCACCTCTCCATCAACCACGGCGCGTATCCCGCGTCCCTTGATGGCCTCAAAATCCGATACGCCGCGCAATTCCAGCTCGCGTTCGGCGGCGGCCCGGCGGATACCGCGCGCGATGGTGTGCTCCGAATCTTGCTCCACCGATGCAGCCAGCGTCAGGGCCTGTTCCGTGTCCCAATCCCCAACTGTGGCGATATCCGCGACACCGAACTCTCCCTCGGTGAGCGTGCCGGTTTTGTCAAACATCACCACGTCCAGCTTGCGCGCGGCTTCCAACGCCAAACGGTTGCGCACCAAAATGCCGTTGGAGGCCGCTATCGAAGTGGTGATCGCGACCACCAGCGGAATCGCCAGGCCCAAAGCGTGCGGGCAGGCAATGACGAGCACCGTCGCCACCCGCGCGATCACGTCGACGTTGAAGCCCACGGCCAGGATCCAGGCGACCGCCGTCACCGCCGCAACGCCCAAAGCGATGTAGAACAGCCATCCCGCTGCCCGGTCGGCCAATAGCTGCGTTTCCGATTTGCTCTCCTGTGCGTCTTTCACCAGACGCATAATCCCCGCCAAGGCCGTCTCCTCGCCGGTTGCCGTCACCCGCACACGCAGGCTGCCGTCGCCGTTGATCGTGCCGCCGATCACCTCGTCACCCGGTTCTTTGCCCACGGGCTTGGACTCTCCGGTGATCATCGATTCGTTGACCTCGGACGCGCCCTCCTCAATCTCGCCGTCGGCGGGGACGCTCGCGCCGGGACGCACCAGGAGCAGATCGCCATTTTTTAACGCGTCGACCTGGACTTCTTCCGTGTCACCATTGGGCAGGATGCGCTCGGCGGTATCGGGCATCAACTGCGCCAGTTCGTCCAGCGCGCGCGAGGCTTGGCGCACACTGCGCATCTCCAGCCAGTGTCCCAGCAGCATAACATCGATCAGGGTCACCAGTTCCCAGAAGAATCCCATGCCCACGTCCGCCAGGAGTGTGTACAAGCTGTAGACGAAAGCCACGCCAATCGCCAGCGAGATCAGGGTCATCATGCCCGGCTTGCGTTTGCGCAGCTCCGGCAGGGCCATTTTGATGAATGGCCATCCGCCATACGCAAAGACGATCACCGAAAAAACCGGTGTGATCCACGCGCTGCCGGGGAACGAGGGCATGGTGAAGCCCAACCAGCCTTGGAGGGTTTCGCTGTAGAGCAGTACCGGAATAGAGAGCAGGAGCGAGATCCAGAACTTGCGCCGGAACATCTGCACGTGATCTGTGTGTCCCCCATTCCTTCCTTGGTGCGACGTTTCTTTATTTGTATCGTTGTTGTGTTGTGCTTCATCTGGATTTTTCTGCATAGCATCTCCTCTTATAAAATAAACCACCAAGACACGAAGACACAAAGGAAAACTTAGAAAACTTCGTGACTTGGTGTCTTTGTGTTAAGAATTTTTGTCCTCGTTGGTGTGGAATCCCACATGGAGATTCCGTGGCTTCGCGCTGTCACGCTCTCAGCATAGCACATCAACCCGTACGTGGGTGGTGGGATAAGGTAGGGATGTGTTGGTTTTGCGTTGGATTTCGCTTAGCTACAGCACATTCCGCTTGGATGGTTTCGAGCCGAACGAGTGTGATCGTTATGATGGCTACCAACCGCCCCGATACCCTCGACCCGGCTTTGTTACGCCCCGGGCGCTTTGACCGGCGCATCACTGTGGACTTGCCTACCATGCGCAACCGTCTGGACATTCTCAAAATCCACGCGCGGGGCAAGCCCCTGAGCGACGACGTGGACCTGGAGCGCATCGCCCGCAGCACGCCCGGTTTCAGCGGCGCTGACCTGGAGAATTTGCTCAACGAGGCGGCGTTGTTGGCCGCCCGCCGGGATTGCAGTGAAGGCACCGCTCGCGAGGTGGATGAGGAAATACGCCAAGAATCTAGGGAGATAGAGCCGGAGGAGCGCTGAGGTCGAACGGGAATGTCGCGGCGATGTCGGGTCCGCCGGGTTGGTAGGCGCGTACCATGTACTGCACATCTGGTTGGAGCGCCTGTTCACTTTCGAGCACGACGACAAGCCGCCAATTCCCCTGCTTTACAGGCACACAGGTATCGGTGGGCCACCAGGCTTGCTGGACACCATCCGCCCAGAGTTCTACGTTGACGCAGGTTTCTGCGGGCAAGTTGCTGCTGCCCTGGACGATGACCTGCGTGGCGATCACTTCGACGGACTCGATCGTGATGCGGGCATCAGGCGGTGCGTTTTGCGCTTCCGGCACGGCCACAATCCGCGCGTCGCTGGCGTGATAGCGATAGGTTTGACCCGCGGCGGCCAAGTCGATGATGTAACCCGGCGTGACGACCTGGGCGTAGGCTGTGCCAGGTTCAGGCACTCCCAAACTGGCGTCGGGGAATTCGGTCGGTTCGACGCTTTGCACCGTAATCTCATCGGGGTCGATGTCCAATCGCTGTGCCAGATCTGCCTTGGCGAGTTCCACGATCGCGTTGGGGCCTTCGCCTTCCACCGGCGGGCAGGCTGCCAGGGAAGCGTCCATATCCTGCTGTGTCGTTACCTGGCGGGTTTCCTCGGTCTCGCCGATTTGAATCGGAATCAGATCCACCATCGGGCCGCTCGGTCTGCGAACAGCCGTAGAGAGTCCGTAAGCGCCTTCTTCCAGGTCTTCAGGGAATTGGACCTCTATGGCTTCAGAAAAACCCAGGCCTAGTTCCAGGCTAAAGGGACGCTGCGCCAAAGTGGTGATCACCCTCGGCGATTGGCCGTCCATAAGCTGTAGACAAAATCGTCCGTGCCAGACCTGATCGGTTGCATTTTGAATCGTAATATCGAACGTGGCCTGTCCACCGGGTTCATATCCTGAGGTAAAACCACTCCAGGCGACGATGGCGCCATCTGCACTTTCGCTGCGCGCGGAAAAGGGCTGCGGCGGTTCCTGCGGAGGCGGCGTCGGTGTCGCGCAAGCGGTGATGAGCATCAAGGTGAGGCTCAGAACAAACGTCACCTGTTTTATGAATGTACTTTTTCTTTTCATGACTCCTCCTTATCAACCTTCGAACTCAGTACACTGTAACTTCAGTGTACAAGACAAGCATTCTCCATAACCGCAGGTTACGGTTGGATTAAGATTGGCTTAGGTTGACAGGGTTGGTTTTCCGTTGTTTTCTACAGCATCAGCAACTAGCTGCGGCATCCCGGCGTGCAATGTCTGCTGCTACAGCCAACCCGTGGGTGACTTTGGGTCTGTCGAGGATGACCTGGCGGCGGACCGCGTGGGGTAGATTCCGGGCGAAGCCTCGCCTCTTTGGCACGACGAGACTACGCTGGACGCGATTGGTCTCGCCGGCAGTGAAGTGCTATTCTTGGGCACGCACATCCAACGCCATTGGCCGCACACTCATCAAGACCAGATGCCATTGTTGTTGGATGATCCATTGGTGTAGCATGACCGTGAGCATCGAGAGCGCACCATAGCGTTTCTGCGGCACAAAATGCCGTCGATTGTCAGGCAAGACAATCGACGGCTAAATGTTGCGTAACCTACACCGCGCTCCGATCCGGCAGCGCCTCAAAATCCGGAACGTCCACCACGAGGACTTGCCCGTACCCCTGCGGATCGGCGGTGTAGACGACCTGCGTGCCTTCGGCGTTGAAACACGGATGCACGTGCACGCGCTGGATGTGAAACGAGCCGCGATGCCACGCCAGCACTTTCGGCCCCTCGAACTGCCCGTCCTTGAAGCGCCAGAGCAGCAGATACGGGTCTTTGGCGTCCCCGTCACCGATGACCAGGTCGAGCATGTAGCTGTGGAAGTGCCAGCAGTGCCCCTCGAACGGCGCTTCGACCTGATCGGTGTTGTCGTAGCGGATCGCGCCGTAGACCGGGCCGGCAGGCGTTTTGCCGTGATAGCCAATGTGCTCGCCGTCGCTCATCCAGTACTCGTGCCCAATCGCCTCGTCGGGCGCGTTGGGGCGGATTTGCCACACTTTGCCCGTGTTCAGGTCGAGGCCCCAGATGCGGTTCTCCACCAGATGCCACGGTCCTTCGTGACAGAACGTCACGATGTTCGGCAGTTTCGGCGAGGCGTTGAAGTGACCGAGCCAGTAGTTCTCCGTATAGACCAGTTCGGGTTCGCCGCCATCGATCGGGATTTTTGTAACCAGCGAGTGCGGATGCGCCTCCCACGTCTCGCGAAAGCCGACGTAGCCGTGGCCCAGGTCCACCATAAAGCGATCGGAGAGGTCTTGCGTGTACCCCGCACAAAGATATTTCCCGTCGGCGGTGGCGTTGGCGCTGCCACCCACGTAGCCCTGCGGGCGCGTGAAGAGCGGGCGCGTCTCCAACGTCGCTAGATCGAGCGCCGTCAGGACGCCGTTCTGCGTGAAGTAGATTTCCTCGCGGGCGGGGTTCTTGCTCAAGCCGCCCGGCTCGCCCAACGCCGGGTCGAGGTCGGTGAGCTGCGTGATCTCGCCGCTTGCCAAATCCACGCCAAAGAGATTCGTGCGGTTCTCCCGGTCGGAGTAGAAGACGATTTTGCGCCCGTTGTCGAACCAGCAGGGGTACGTGAAGTAAAAGTGATTACTGTGCCCCTTGTAATTCGTATACTGGCGCACCGTCGCCCCGCTGACCGGATCCGTGTATACGTTTAGCTCAGATTCCCAACGTGAACCAAGATTTAGTTTACCCATGGTTAGCTCCTTAACAGATAATATTTACACATATATTTGTCAAACCATTGAGGATATGCTGACTTGAAAATGCTGAAACCTACTCGCACACTGCGCATTATCCAACTCTTACTAAAAGTATACACATCATACTCTTATCAGCCACAGTGCAGAACTATGCAACCAGCAACGAGTTTTCAATAGCCCCTCGATTAACAACATAAGCAAGGTCTAGGCATTCGAGAAGAAAGTGACTTGCGGTGAGGTATCGAGTTAGATGAACAATTTGTTCTTCAGAAAACGACCATTTGTGTGCCACATCACGATATTTTCGTATGTTTTCTTGAAATGCTGTACAGAATTGCTCCCACTCCTCCCAATCAGCATCGTTTGGCACATCTAGATGCTGAATAACTGAGAGTATCTCAACCGCGTTACATTTAGTGGCGAGGCTCTTCACTTCTTCCAAGTCAGCATCAAACACGTTCGTTAAGCCTATTGTACGATGTCTAGAAAACCACCGAAATCTAACAAGGGCTCTTACCAGTATAAAATCCAGCTTGAAAACGTCGGAGCCGTTCAGGAATACCTCAAACCCACCAAGGTGGAAGAAAAGATCTGAAGCTACAGATAAACATGGACTCAAACCAAATTTGAGATTCAATCCCAAAGCTTTAGCAAAAGTAATAGCGCTTTCAGGGTAGTCATCTATAGACCGGGTATGATGTCTAGGAGTATCATCAGAGAAACCATTAGTATTATCAATTTCTAAAACAAGTTCTAGTAGGCAGTAAAAACTCCTAACAGCAGCCATCTTCCCATAGTTGACATTCTGCAGACTAGCTTTGTATCCAGCTCCTTGTACAAAAGCAACAATATGAGAATCCTGCTGCAAAAACGAGCGCAGCGATCTATGGAAATATGTAAAATATAAATCGGCGTCAGCTAAAAGGCTAGCAGTAATTCGAATAACCTCCCACCAGCGATCATCGACAACGTGAGCAAAAAGCTCAGTCAAAGTTCTCTCATTCATATGATCAACAATGTACTTAGCGGCGTAATACTCTTGAAACGTAAGATGAGCAAAACTGTAAATATTTGTAGCCCGTTGGACCAGGATGCCATGCTGAGCCTCAATTGATCGCAGGATGACGCCCGTATCAACGTTATCGCTTCTGTCACCCGGTGGAAGATTGGAAAGGTACTCAGCAATGTACCTTTCCAAACTATCCTGACGGAAAAAATAGCTACCTAAATCGAATGTTTTAGCAGCGATCTCAGAAAGCATCTGACGTTTTCGATTCAATGATAGGTATTGATATGGCTGATCCCTCAGTATTCCACGTGATGCATCCCATTTGGTAAGTAAAGCATCAAGTGCGAGTTCGTAGAGATCCGCTTGCCGCCTTGGAAAAGTCATAGTTTCCGTAAAAGCCAAACATAGCAAGGTCAGAAACAAAGGTACCCGCCCAAGATCGCGCAACCGGCTGTGTTCAGGTTTACTGAACTCATGCCAAAACTGACCATCATAATAGTCATTTTTAAACCATTTACTTGTAAATACCCTCATCTGTCTTTCATCAAAATCAGCAACCTCTACATACTTGAAAGACTCGAACTCTTCGGTAAGCGCCGCTGTCCGACAAGTAATTACAATCTGGTTCTTGAAGTAACGTGCAGCAAAAGTGCGAAGTTCTGGGATCAACTGCATTCGGTCTCTGTCCTCTTGACGCAACTCATCGAGACCATCAAAGAGCAACAGCGCCTGTCCTTCGTTTAACGTATACCTAACGAAGGTTTGAACATCAGGAAACCTACGATCCTCAAACTGCTTGACAATAAATGGGGAGAGCGGCAGATTAGAATCAGCCCATTGTCTAATAGAGATGAATATCGGAACTCGGTTAATCTGTTCCTGAGCTGCCTGCAAGGCAAGATACCTGAGAAAGGTGGTTTTGCCCGCACCTGGTTTTCCAAAATGAAAATATGTCGATTGTCTAGCCGCTTTACTAATTCGAGACCATCTATTCGATTTACTGAAGCGTAGAGTTTCTCCTGCACTTCAAATGGATTTATAGTGTTGATTCTACCAAAGTCATAGAATCTCCAAGCTGATGGCTTATCGAGCAATCTGATATGAGTGAATATTCCTTCTATCGATATTGGATCTGGATGGCCCAGTATATGCATCGTACTATAACGTTCTACTATCGCAGACCGATAGCAACTCAGAGCGGTTTTCCAATCCACAGATTCACTTGTTGAAACCGGAACTATTGATAACGATTGATCGACTTGATCGGCGAGTTGTAGTATTTCTTGGTGATTTGCATCTTCAACCGGAATTAAGTCAGCCAGAACTCTCAGGAATAGTACTAACGCGTTCTCGTAGTTAGCATTGCTAAGATTACTGAATTCCGAAATTACCACCTGAATACGCTCCCGGGTAGTAGTTACCTGAGGTATCAAGTCAATCCACTGGTGTATTCGCTCGTCGATAAACAGTGATCGGAGCGTTACATAACTGTGAAATGTACCAACTCTCAGCAGAGTACCTTGTAATTTCTTTACTAAATCCCTTGAAAAACTCATAGTGTTTCCTCAAACTAGTATACAATCTATGGGAAGGACAATGGAACGCAGACTCAATACGGATATTCGTACCACTCCAACAGGCCCAACGGCGTCGCCGCGCCCGCGTAGAGGAGCAGGGATGTATACTTGTCTGCAAACGGGCGCCCCCCACCCTCACCGTCGATGACTGCGCCGCTATCGTCGGCGTACTTCGGGCGCTCCCGCGCACCGGTGTCCGCGCCCGCCGCCGCGAATTGTCGCGTGGCAATCTTGAGGTACTTATCGTCGCCGGTGATGCGATAGGCGTGCGTCAACGCTTCGAGCAGGTGATACGTCGGCGCGGTCCGCCGCAGCGACGGTAGCTCCTTGTAGTAGGCCACGCCGTCCGGCCCCAGGCAGTGCGCCAGCAAATCGTCCACCGTGGCAACGATCAGCGCCTTCACCCGCTCCGCCAGCTCGCCCTCCGGCTCAATGAGCAGGTAGCGGGCGAAGGAGTTGGCGGTGAGGGAAATCATAAACGGCACGCGCGGCATACTGTGACTGGTGTACGGAGCCAACAACGCGCCGTAACGGTCGAACCAGTCAAGGTACATCGTCAGCAGCTTGCGCGCTTCGTCACGCCAGCGATCCTCGCCCGTGCCGATCCACATCCCCACGAGCGCGCGCAGCGCCCACCCACCCTCGCGCACCGACGTCTCGCCGGGTGTCTTCATGTGCGGGCGTTCCATGTGGCGCAGGATATTCTCCGCCACCGAGCGCGCCGCATCCAGCGCCTCGCGTCGCCCCGTGATGAAGTAGTAGTCGAGCAGTCCCTCCGTCCACTCGTGCGAGGGCGTGACGCCGCCGGTGACGTGATAGCGCGTGTGGATTTTCAAGCCGCCGTCGAGCAACGGATCAGAGCTGTAGTGACACAAATCCACGTCGAGCCAGTGCCGCGCGGAGACGAGCGCCGAATCCAACACACGGCGCTGCCCGGTGAGCGCGTAATAAAGAGCGCAGGCGTGCGGGCGATCGTACTCGTTGTTGACGAACACGCTATGCCCCTGCCCACGTCCCTGGTTGGTGTACCCCGCATCAGGCGCGTCGCCAAAGTGGAACATCCCCAACACCTTGGGCCGCCCGTCGTGAACCCGATTGAGGAACGTGAGTAGACGGTCGGGCAATTTTTCGGGGAAGAACGTCTCGAGCCAGGGATTGTTCGCACGGAACCACTCGCGCGACAACGCCGGGCGGTCGGGTAACTGGAATTGCAAGCTGCGCACGCTCCTTTCAGCAAGCGGCGCATCCGGCGCGTGGAAGTGCAACTGGATGCGATGCGTCTTCGCCATCCCCTGGATGACCGGTGCGGGCGGCGCTTCGTCGGGATAGAGGTCGCACACGATGCCGTCTTTCGTTACGCGAAGTTTCTTGGGGAAATTCTGATGCGCCTGATAGACGGAAAGTGTCATCCCGCCGGTATCGTCGCGCCAATCGACCCAGAAATCGCCGTAGAAGCTGTCGATGAAGTGCTCATTGGCCTGGTAGAGGACTGTCTCCGTATCAATCAGCATCTCCAGTGGCGCGCCATCGGATTCCTGGATCGCGGTGCGGTAGTAGCCCTGGCCCAACGCCAGATGCGGAGACGCAACGCGCGCTTCTGGCTGAAAGGTGAGCGTCAGACTTTCTAACGACAACTCCGGCGCATCTTCTGCATGGATGAACTGGTGTTCGACTTCGATGTAGGGCTTCCCGGCGTAAGCCGTGATGCGCCCACAAAAGTCGAGGCATGGCGTCCCGTCTACTTTGCGATGCTTCCCCTTGACGAGGATCACCGCGCGCAGCGGGCCAGATTCCTCAATTTCGAGGTTCACGGGGCCAGAGGCCGTATCCACCGTTTGCCCGTCGAAAGTCAGCGCGAAGCCTTTGAACGGCGCAGTATCCCATAACGATTCGCAGTTGAGCTGCACGTCGCACACCGGCTGGAAGCCATCATTCGGCACGAGGAACGCCAGCGGGCCAGTATCCACGTGGATGCCGGAAGGCGTCTTGGTCAACACCAGACCTGTCAGGTCTCGGAAGACCTGACAGGTCTCATCGATATCAAACGCCAACGTCTTGTCCCGATTGCCCGGTAAATCCGGTTGGAAGTGAACAAGCAGCCACTTGACGCTGCCATCAGGCCACGTCGCCAGTGCGCGCGTCTGCACGGGCAACGCCACATCCCCATCGCGGATAACGAGCCGTCCCGGATCGATCAAAACGCCCGCCGCAAAGGGGATACTCACCGTCACCGGTTCAGCACGCCGGTCGAACTGCGAAATCTTCTCGAAGTACAAGGTATTCATTCAGACTCCCAAAAATCATCAGCAGATTTGGCCGATTCAACCTGCTGAGTTGAATATGATACGGCTGCAACGCGCCCCTATGGAGCGTCCTCTGCCGTAATTGTAAGGTGATGAAGCGTCAAATAGTTGAAGGCGCTGGCATCCCCATCAGAAATCGGCAAACGTTCGCCTGCCGGAAAAGGGAAAATGCCAATTGCGATAGTATACACATCCGGAGGTATGTCTGGGGGTATATCCAGAGCAAACAACTGAATAATCGTCTCTTCTGTTCGCCACAAATGTGCGGGATACGAAACGCAAAGCTGGCTGTCCGCCTGCGCCCACAGCGTCCCACCCTCATACGGGGTCGGCGTTCCATAAAGATGCACAAACAGAATTGGCGCAAAATCCAGCGTGCGCAAAGGTTGAACGCCTAACACGATAGGCAATGTCACGCCGGCCGAAATCGTTGTACTCAGAGGGTGCATCAACTTCACAACCAGCGCATCGCCGAAATTCGCAACATAACGTCCCAGATCAGGAGGTGGCGTAGCCGAAAAGATACTATATCGAGGCGCTGAGGTAGGTGATCCCGAATCCACGAATAAGGGTGTTACCGTGGCCCATTGCGCCAGCCGTTGTTGAAAACCAGGCTCATACATCGTCAGTGAGACGTAGTTGGCTTGATGCGCAGGTAACACCAAACATTCATGTCCATCGAAAGCTGCCACGGGACGCGGCGCTAAATCCGCTTTACGAAAAGCAATAACCGGATGTGCTGGCGTGAAAGGCGAGAAATAGACGTAGTTATCCTGAGGCGCATAATCGGACAAATAATCGGTCGCTCGATTGATGTGTTGTTCCATGACAACGAAAGTTTCCGGTTGCTCGATCCACACACGATGGAAGTCATGATAGGTACGCATTGCCACAGGTATCAAAAACAGACTTGCCAAAACCGCGCTCCCTTGAATCTTGGTTATCCGTTGACAAAGACTCCCTAGCAAGTGCGCGCCGGCCCCGATAACCAATCCTATAGCAACAGTCATTCCCGAAGCCCGCAAAAAATGGGGCGCTAAATTACTGACAAGTGAAGGGATGCAAGCGACGATTCCCCATCCAAGCAAAATCAAGCCGTAACTCCAGCGACGCGAAAGCCCAAACACTGCCACCAAACCCAAAGCGGCCAACACACCCGTTATGGGATCCAGAATGGGTCTTCCAGGTAGATTGAATTCGTGATTCATATCGCCCTGACGAAACCACGCGTCAAGCCAGCGCTGAACGTTATAGAGCCGCCCTCCCTCATCGACGGCGACTGTAGCGGGACGCGCAAAGAATTGGTCTGGGTGACCAGTGATGTAAATCATCATTGGCAAAACGACCAGGAAAGCGACAAGCAACGCCAGTCCTATATTCCAACGTCGCCGGCGGTCCCATAGTGCAATCCCCGACAGCAGCAACCCCGTATAAGCAATCCATCCCACAGAGGCAAAGTAAGTATAAGCGAGCAACCCTAGAGCAACGCCTCCCACAACCCAAGCGCGGCGAGAGTTGATCCGATAGGCATATAACATTTGCCCGGCTGCCAGAGTACCCAACAAGATGTACAAATTGGCGCGCAGCGCTTGCTGAGAAATATGAACGTGCCAGTACAACACCGATAGCGCCATCACACTCCAAAAAGCGCCTCTGTTTCCCCATAATTCCCGCCCCAGGCGGCCCGCCGCGGCCAGCGTCAGAATACCAGTCACCGTTGCAGCAAAGCGGATCGCAAACGTAGTAGCGCCCAGAATCAACAAATAGGGCATCAACCAATACACCCAGCCGCTCTCACGTCCAAAATTGTTGGGCAAGAACGGCGTCAGGCGCGGTTGGCGCAATAAGGCTAAAGCATCAACGCCATTCCAGGCTTCATCCAGATGTAACATATCCTTCATTGGTCCCAGAGAAGCCCAACGCAGGAAAACGCCACACAACAAAGCCAACACAATCGCCCAACGCCAGAAGTCCGTCGACGCTCTGGTAGATTCCATCGTTATACCCCTTGATTACTGCACCGCCCCCCGCGCAGCGACAGGCCAGACAACTTCCACTTTGCCGGTGCGCGCCCCCACGATTTGATTGAACAGGTTGCTGACGACGCAGCAGTGATTGGGGATCACCGTCACGCGCTCGCCAACCTCCGGTTTACACGGGCACTGCGAGAAATCGACGTGGCCGTGCTCCTCCGACATCCCGTAGAAACGCGCCTCCGGGTATTCCAGGAGCAGGCCGTGTCCCTCTAGCCCAGAGAGGTCCGAAGAGAACGTCTTGCTCCCACCATCGAGGATGCCCCGGTCGGCGGTGGGCCGGCTGACGACGGTGGTAATGACAGAGAAGGCAATGTCCTCTATCCCCATCGCGCCGGACCTGAGCATAGACCGGTCGCCGTAGACGTAGGTACCGGCGCGGTGCTCGGTCACTTCGGCGTGCGTGTGCGCCTGCCACATCCCCGGGGAGCCACCACCGCTGACGCAGTCCACGGTCACGCCTTCAGCTTTCAGCAACGACTTGGTCTCGCGGACGAACGGATCGGTGCGCGCGTTGCTCGGATAGGTCATCAATCCGCCGAAGCGTAGGCCGGGCGAGCGCGCGATGATGCGCGCCAACTCTGCAGCCTCCGCAGGTGATTGCACGCCACAGCGGTTCAGGCCGCCGTCGAACTCCACTAACACCGGCAATTCAACGTCGCCTGCCTGAGCCGCTGCCGAAAGCCCGCGCACAGTGTATGCCGAGTCGGCGGTCAGGCTGAGCGTCACCCGGCGCGCCAGACGCACCAGCCGCTCTAGCTTGGTTGCGCCGATGATGTTGTACGGCAGGAAGATGTCCTGAATGCCCGCCGCCGCCATCGCCTCAGCCTCGCCGATCTTCTGGCAGGTGATGCCGGTTGCGCCAGCGCGCAATTGCATCCAGGCGATTTCAGGGATTTTGTGCGTCTTGATGTGCGGGCGGTTGGCGATGCCGTGTTCATCGAGGTAAACTTGCAGCCGCCGGATGTTGACGGTAAGTCTGTCGAGATCGACAACGGCCACCGGGGTTTCCAAGTCTACGATGTCCATCACGCCTCCCTAAGAACAAACCACGAATCTACACTAACTTGCTCCATTCGGGTGTCACCTCAATAAGAAAGGGGGAAGCGAGGGTCTGGGGGCGGGCAACCCGCCCCCAAACCCCCACCCCGCATTTCTGAGAAGATACCATTCGTGAAGATTTGTGTTGATTCGTCGTAAGAATCGTTTACCCCTGCGGGACGACGGCGATGCAGTCAATTTCCACGTCGATGCCGCCGGGCAATTGCGCCTGCACGGTCGTCCGCGCGGGGTACGGTTCAGTGACGTAAGTCTTGTACACTTCGTTCATCGCGGCAAAGTTCTTCATATCGGAGAGGAAGACGCCCACCCGCACGACATTCGCCCACAAGGTTCCGGCGGCTTCCAGCAGCACCGTCAGGTTCTCGAAAACCTGCCTGGTTTGCGCGCCGATGTCATCCTTGTCAAATGTCCCGGTTTGCGGGTCAATCGGCCCCTGCCCGGAGATGAAGACCAGCGGCCCATCGGCCACAATCGCCTGAGAGTACGGGCCAACGGGTTTGGCCCCTTTTTCGGTGAAAATTTGTTTACGCATTGTATTACCTCCTGTATTTAGGTTTTTGTCAATGGATTCAACGGATGAAACGGATTTTTTTGTTTTGGAAGGAGCAATTCTGGAGCGTCGCTGCAAATCGCATCCACGCCAACTTGCCGCAGCGCAGCGATTTCCTCCGGGCGCTCCTCGTGCCAGCAGACGATGCCCAGGTTGGCCTCGCGTACGCGAGAGACCCACTTGGCGGTTAAGAGCGCGCTCGGATTCGGGAAACGCTCCCAACACGGGTGTACGAACGTCGCCTTGACGGATTGCGCCAACTTGACGGCATCCACCGACGGCGCGCCAAACAAAATTGCGGTCATCAGCTTGGGTTCGATGTCCTCCACCGTCGCCAGCCAGTCCGGGCGGAACGAGGCGAGGATGCAATGCCCGCCGTACTTTTCGTCGCGCAGCGTTTTGATCACAGCTTCGATGACGCCGCCGTCCTTGAGTTCGATGTACGCGCCGAGGTTCTCTTCGATACAGAGCTTCAGCGCCTCAGCGAAGGTAGGGATGCACTCGCCATGCCCCAGGTGAATCGCGCGCAGGTGTTCCAATGTACTGCACTGGACAGGCCACGCGCGGCCGTCGGTATCGGTGAGGTGCGCGTCGTGGGCCAGCACAACGTGGCCGTCGGCGGTGCGCCGCACGTCGATTTCCACCATATCGGCGCCCAGGGCGGCGGCAGTACGAATGCCGAGCAGGGTGTTGTCCGGCGCGTGCGCTCGCGCACCACGATGTCCGATGCGCAAGAAACGATAGTCCGACGGCGGAATCTCCCGTGCCAGGTGATCCAGGATCGCGTTGACCCGGCCCGGCATCCAGTCGCGCAACGCTTCCCACGGGACAAGCATCTCCGGCGTGATCGGAAAGGTCAGAGAGAAGTCCCAACTTGGCTCGAAGGCGCGCTGTGCGAGATAGGTATGCACCAGTCGGGTCTTGAGCGGCGTCGGCCTGACGTGTTTTTTGATATACTTCGCCAGCAGCACGCCCCCCACCCCCGCCAGGTCGCGCGTCTCCGAGCGTTTGAACTCCGCGCGGCGCTCCCTGAACCACGCAGGCGTCGGCGCAAAAGCGTGCTTGCCCGGCTCGCTGTAGACGACGAAATGGTCACCCTCCAGTGCCAGGTGGCCTTCGTGGCGCATCTCGTGATGATCGCCATGCCAACTGGCTTCGGCGCGTACCACACGGCCATCCGCGCCCACGTAGACCCAGATGTGCTCCAGTTCGTACAGGTGGCCGATGTCCCAGTCCCACCAGATCGCGTATTCGATAGCAAACGCGGCGCGCGGGCCATCCGGCGGTGCGAGGTCGATCGTGCGTCCCTGGCGGAACGAGGGCGAGTCACCGGTCTCGCGGAAGATCGTGTAGCCCGCCGCCAGCGGCATGAACGGCTCGCGCGCGTCGAAGCGCAGGATTGGCGCGTAGTGAGCGACCAGGGCGCGGTCAGCAAGGTTCTGGGAAGTGTCAAGGAGAGTCGTCAGTTGTGATTGAGCTAACATAAGTTGTGTTGTCTTCTTTTAAACTATCGCGCAGCGTCGTGAGCGCATGATGTGCATCGTAAGGTGACCAAGCCGGATATGCGGCAGATTCAAGATCGGGCTCCTTCCACATATCTTTAGTCACAGAGCGCATACGTTCGATGATAGCGACTTTTTCTTCCCAAGATAGAGCTGCTAACATCCGCCTACGTTGCGCTTTAGCGGCAAAGATGTGAGAGATATCGGGATACATCAAAACCTCCTCAACCAACTTCCTCATTCAGGAATCGCGTCTGGAAGCGCTGCCACTTATCCATTAAACTATGGCGAACAATTATTCTTTCCAGGATCGTTCTATCCAGGATACCAGATTCAAAAAACTGTACAAGGCGGGTATGATCTTTTGGTCGTCCGGTTTCCAACATGATAGCCGCCAGATATTCGGCGCTCAACACACGAGTAGGCGTAGCGCCAAATTTCACTTCCAGGGCTTGCACCAACGCTTCATCGGTCAGAGGATTGAATACTGGAAGAAGCTGCACCGGCCAATCTTCAATGACAATACCCTCGCCTTGCGCCGAATAGCCCAATTGCTTGAGACGTTCATAAACCGTTGTGAGTGAAATCAATCCAGAAGGTGCAACCGAAAGCATCACAAAAATATCCAGGACGTGACTATTCCTCTCCCTCGAACTTCAGCCGCATCGCCTGCTCCCCATAGCCGATGTACATCTCCTTGACGGGGAAATTCGCCACGCAGTAGGGGTTCTCGTAGTGCTGGAAGCCGGTGATCGGCTCTGCGACGCCGTTGCGCAGCAGCGGCCCTTCCCAGCCGAAGGCCAGCGTGTCGCCGCGCAGGGTGTCCATCTTGACAGAAGGACCGTCGAAGGCGATGTCGAGCGCGAGGATTTTCTCCTGGAACGTCTTGAAGTCGCCGTCGAGCGCCGCGCGTCCCAGGTGGCAGAGCCACACGTTCTGCAGACCGTAGGAACGCAACTCGCGGTGGGCAGTTATCCCTGCGGTCATCAAGGTCAGGCCTTGGGAAGCTGTGAGAGCTAGATAGCCGTTACCCTTGTGTGCGAAAGCCCAGGTGCGTCCGTGCGCGTCCTCACGCAGCGTGCCGTCATCGAAGGCCTGGATGGGGAAGTAGGCGTGGGTGAAGCCGAGCCAGTCATCGTCCGGCAGCGTATGGATGGCAATGAGCTCGTCTTTCCACTGCGCCACGCGCGGCAGGACGACGTTCCCGTGCCAAAAGTTGGGGCGATGCGAACCCTCCTCGCTCATGCACGGCGGATGGGTGACGAACACGACCGCCGCCGGCCCGAACGTGGCCTGCCAGATATGCTGCTGGAAGCCCCGTTCGCCGGGATGATAGTCCTGCGCCGAAGCGAGCATATAGTCCGGCGTTTTGTAGGTCACTTTGTTGACCTCGTCGCCGAGCGAGCCGGAGGCCGTCCACAGCGCCGTGTCGCCAATGTGACGCTCGCGGTTCCACATCTCTTCGGGCAAGTCGGCGGCGATATTCGCAATGAGGACGGGCAACTCGTAGTTTTGCATACACGCCACACTGACCGTGCCCATGATGCGGTTGTTAAACACGCCCATTCCCCACAGGACGTTGGTGATGCCCGACGTGCCTTCCAGGTAAGCGCCCTTGATGAGCGGGGCATACGTTCGCCCGTGCGTCGAGCCGAAGACACCTTTATACGAGTTGACGGCGATGCTGAACAGCATCTTATCCATCAGCACGTTCGCCATCTCCCAGACCACCTCGGTTTCGGCCAGATCAATCAGGTGCGACAGCGCCAGGATGTCTTCCTCAAAGTAGCAGTTGGAATCCCATTCTTTGAAGCCGTGTACGCCGCGTTCGTGCAACCATTCCAGGGCCAGGCCCTCACCCTTCTCGCGGTGCCATTGCCCGGTCTGCCCGGCGTTGGAGAAGATGCGGTCCGGGTACAACTGCCCGGCCAAAATCTCCGCCGTGTGGAAGAGGATGCTATGATTTTCGGTGGTATAGCACATCGCGTCACTGCCCGGCTCATCGTGCCAGTATTTGAAGTTGAGGATACAATCTTCGATGGGTTGCTTGAGTTCCTGTGGGAACATCGCATCGTCTCCAAAACGGTACACCATCCCCAACAGCCCCACCAGATAAAAGTCACTACAATCCTTGCGTTGGTTGATGCCGTCAATCGCCTCAAGGATCACCTTGACCGACACATGCTGCCACCAACTCACGGCCATCTTGGCAATCTCCGAGAAGACATTGGCTTCCAACCGGGCGGCTGCCACCAAACCATCCTGGCGGCGTTGGTCGTAGGTTCCGTAAGGCGCTTCGTGGTAGCGATTCAGGCCGAGGCCGGCCACATTGAACGTGCGCGAAATGCGCATATTGCCTTCGTAATACTCTCGCGATTGTGGCATCAACGTCATACGGAAAGCGCCCGTAGGGAACTCGTAGACCTTGCCGAGTACCTTGCGTTTGGCAGCCTTTGCATCCACTTTCCCCTCGGCGTAAATGCGCCCTTCGGCTGTATGAAGGCGGACGCCAATCTCGGCCGCCTTCGGCATGCCGGCAGGCCACCGCACGACAAATTCTGCTTCATACTCGAATACGTCTTGCGTAAGGTACGCGGCCTCGAAGACTTCCTCCAACGTGTTGCGCCGTTCCACAGGATCGATCGTCGTGGGCAGGTACACCACGTCATCGGCATCGGCGACCGGCGTGAGACGCAGCGCCATCACGAAGGGACACGCGCGCGCGGCCACAGCTTCGAGCCGCACGAGGATGCGGTTGCGACCTTCATTGAGGTGCGCAGAGAATATGACGCTGTGCGGGGGTTGGTGATGAAAGTGTTCGTGACGATGCACGTGAGCATCATTCAGCCACACATCCGCCGGCCCGTTGGTGGTCAACACAAACGTGACATCGCGCGCTGTTTGACTTTCAATTTCAGTGTAGGCCCACGCCCGTAGATAGGCTGTGAGGTGTTGAAAGGTCGTGAGGTCGACAGAGTGGTCGTCGAGACAGCGGACGTAGCGCCACTGGCCCTCAAAGCCCTCCATCTGCACCACACCATCGGTCAAGGGGCCGGGTTCGACGGGCTGCTCGGTGATGCCGGGTTCCGGAGTGTAGTAATGGCGGGCGATCTGAAGTTTGTAGTCAGGGCCGGTGAAGCGGTCGAGGTCCTCCACCTGAATGGCCTGCGGCCCGACGACGAGCCAGTTGTGAATGTAACCATCGTGAAGATCGTAACGCACGTAAGAGATAGGCATAGCGTGAAACTCCTCCAAAATAGTATCGAAAGGGCAGTGGCGACTTCAGTCACGCTTGTCACGGGAACGACTGAAGTCGTCACTACACACTACAACGTATCGCAAGCGTAGTGGCGACTTCAGTCGCACTTACCACGGGAATGACTAAAGTCATCACTACACACTACAATGTACGTAAATGGCGGATTGCCGCTGATGCCGCCAGGTCGGCATCGGGTATAGGCAGGAATTCGCCGGAGATGAAGCCCCTGTAGCCCACGTCCGCCAGCGTTTGCAGCACGCCGCCAAAGTCAATGTGCCCCGCACCAGGATGATGCCGATTGGAATCCGCAACGTGGAAGTGAAACAACCACCTTCCCGCGTCGCGGATCGCCTGCGCAAGGCTCACCTCCTCGATGTTCATGTGAAAGGTATCGAGCAACAAACCCACATTCTCCATGTTGACCTGTTCCAACAACGCCAAGCCCTCGGCTACGGTATGCACGAGATCGGTCTCGTAGCGGTTGAGCGGCTCCAGGCAAACTTTTACGCCATCCGTTGCCGCCGCCTCTGCGACCTCGCGCAGCGCATCGACCATCCATGCCCACGCCTGCTCGAAGATTACACCGGGCTGCACGACGCCCCGCAGCAAGCCGATGACGATCTGTGCGCCCACGCGCGCCGCAAAGGGGATGTGCGACTTCGCTCGCTCGATTGCCGCCCGCCGCACCTCCGGCTGTGGATCGGTGAACGAGAGCCGTTCCTCGCCCCACGCCTGCCCAGTACCGATGGCAGGCACCGTTAATGCATAGCGATCCAACAGCGCCAGTACTGCATCTCCGTCGAGCGCCGCCGGTTCGCGGATGGCCAACTCAACGCCATCATAACCCAAAGCGGCGATATGCGCAAGGTTGCGCGCCAGCTCGCCCTGAAATGTCGCCGCCGCAAAGCGTGTGGGCTGCGCGGAAAGAACGATGCTCAGTTTCATCAAAAACTCCTTCCGGTGCAGATAGCGACTGAAGTCGCTACTACGCACAACATTACACTATCGTGTCTTGACCGATGCGCGGCAGGCTGTAGACAGGCTTCCAGCCTTCGCTCAGCGGCTCGCGCAGGTAGGGTTCCATCTCGGCGGCGGTGCGGAGCGTGACCTCCTCAACGGGCGGGAGGGTTCCGGGCGGGAAGGCTTCGAGAATCTGATCGTTGAGCAACGTCAAGTATTTGAGAATCGCCGCCACGGGCCGCTTGGCCTTATCGGCGTCGCCGTGGGTGGACTTGCCCACCACACCCTCCGGCGTCGCAGCGATCTCGATGGCGAAGTGCCCCTCCCCCTCCGACCAACGACTTGGCCGTGCGAAGGGATCGACGGACTTGTCGAAGTGGCCGTCGGGCAGGTAATTCTTGCCCTCGGTATCCACGGCGTAGGCCATGTCCACCATCTCCGGGTGCAACAACAGGCCCAGCGAGGTCTCGGATTCGTCGGCATGGACGAAGTTGGTGTCCCACGTTCCGCCCTTCTCTGTCGTGCGAAAAAATTCGCGCACGGCCCGGTGCCAGTCAATGACGCGAAACAAGCCCGGCAGGTGGTAACGCTTCATAAACTGCTGAATGGCCGATTCCAACATCCACAGGTGGCCGTGGTTGTTGATGAGAATCTGCTTGCGAAAGCCGTCGTTCCACAGACCGAGCATCACGTCGATGAGCAGTTCGCGGGCGACGTTCTCGCGGACGGGGATCGTGCCAGGCATTCCCATGTGGTGGTACGGGTGCGCGCCATAGTTCAGCGGTGGGAGCGCCAGGTTGCACGCCGCACCACGCTTGGCCGTGTAACGGCGCACGCCTTCCAGGATTTGGCTGACGTAGAGCGTATCCGACGCACTCGCCAGATGCCGCCCGTGTAGCTCGGAGCAGCCAATGGGGATGAAGACGATGTCGTTCTTGCGGCGGTTCTCCTCCACCTGATAACGGATCGTCGTCTGGATGTACGAACCGGGCTTCCCCCATTCCACCGGCGAAGGGATGCCGTACTCGGCCAGAATCGCTTCAATCTCCGCATTACCGGCCTCCCATACTTCCCTCTTCAAACGCCCGACGGTGTTATCCTCGAAAAACAAGTCCGGCTCGCTCGTTGCCAGCAAACCGGCAGGTACTACACGTTTTGGGGTTGTCATCGTATCTCCTTTCTAGTTTGGTTTGACCAGAATCTTGCCATCAGCACGCGTGGTGGATTTGGCGATTGCGTCCACAGTCTGCGCCAGAGCGTAACGCGCGGTGATGATCGGGCTGAGGTCGAGACGGCCCGACGCCACCAAACGGATGACGTTGGGGAACGTCTCGTGGCCGGAGTGGCCCTGCGCGCCAAACGCCTGCGCCCGGCGCACCTGGAAGGTTTCCAGATACATCGGTACGCGCTGCGCCGCGCGGCCAATCTGCACGATCTTCCCATTGATCGCCAGCGCCTTCTCCATCTCCGGGATAACCAAATGCGGCACGCCCGCCGCCTCGACGTGGAAGTTGAAGCCCTCGCCCTTGCTTAACGCCATCAGCACGTCGCCGGGACTGACCTCGCGCGGATCATAGACATAGTCTGCGCCGACCAGCTTCGCCAGTTCGCGGCGCTGCGGCGAAATCTCGAACGCCGCGATCATACCCGCGCCTGCCGCCCGCGCCAGCCCGATGCTCGCCAGGCCAATCGATCCCGCCCCGAACACGCTGACGTAGTGCCCCGGACGGAAACCGCCCGCACGTTCGATCATCGCGTTGTACGCCACACACGTTGGCTCGGTCATCGCCGCCAACTCAAAAGCTTTCGCCTCGTCGCCCAGACGCTCGGCGATGGCATCGATCTTCCAGCAGAATTTCTCGTCCACGGTGATGTAGTTGGCGAACGCGCCGGGAATCGTGAAACCCAGTTCCTCGAGATTGGTACAGTGGTTGGGATACCCGTTGCGACACGGGATACAGCGCCCGCACCAGATCATTTCTTCGACTGTCACCATGTCGCCGATTTTGAGTTGCTTGACGTCCGCACCCAACGCCACGACCTTGCCGGAAAATTCGTGGCCGAGGATCGTGGGGAACTTGGTCAGGCCGGGGTAGAGGATGTAATGCTCGTCGTCGGTTTCGTAGAAGTGCATATCCGACCCACAAACACCGCACGCCTGCACCGCCAGCACCACTTCTTGCGGCCCTGGCTCAGGGTCGGGCCAGTCCCGGACTTCCAGCGTGGGATAGCGCCACACGCTGTTGCCAGTGATCGCTTTGCCGGTTTGCTTTTCCCACTCGGAAAGCGGGTAATCGGGCCGCGGATCCCACTTCGCATCCAACACCAAACCTTTCATGGCACACCTCCTTTGAAAACTTAATTATAAACCTGACAGGTCTCGGAAGACCTGTCAGGTTTGAATGGTTCACACCACCTCGTTGAGTTTGACCGGGCGATTCTCCAACCGCGAGCGCTGCGCCGCCAAACCGATGACGACCGGGATGCGCCCATCGATGCCGGTGACGGGCGGCATGCGATCCTCCAACACACACGCAATGAACGCGCGCATCTCAACGATGTAGGAGTCGATGTAGCGCTCCATGAAGAAGTTCAGCGGCAGGTCGCGGGACACACGCTGTGCATCGCCGACGAGCACGGTGTTGGGATAGTTGTTATCCGCACTGGCCACACCCGCGCTGCCGAAGACCTCCACACGCTGGTCGTAACCGTAAACGGCCTGGCGGCTGTTGTCGATGACGCCGAGTGCGCCGTTCGCAAACCGCAGCGTGATGATCGCCGTATCCACGTCGCCGGCATCGCCGATTGCCGGATCCACCAGCACGCCGCCTGCCGCGTAGACCTCCTCCACCTCGCTCCCGCTGAGATAGCGCGCCATATCGAAGTCATGAATCGTCATATCGAGGAAGAGGCCACCGGAAACCCGCACATAGTCGATAGGCGGAGGTGCGGGATCGCGGCTCGTGATCTTGACGATGTGCGGCGTCCCGAGCACACCCGCGGCTACCAGATCGCGCACGCGCTTGAAGTTCGGGTCGAAGCGCCGGTTGAAGCCGATCATCAGCTTGACGCCGGCCTTCTCCACAGCACCCAACGCCCGGTCGATGCGCGCCAGGTCGAAGTCGATGGGCTTCTCGCAAAAGATGTGTTTGCCCGCCGCCGCCGCTTCTTCGATGAGCGGTGCGTGGGTGGGCGTGCTGGAACAGATCACCACCGCGTCGATACCGGGATTTTCCAGCAGGGGACGATGATCCTGGAAAGCGTGCGGGACGTGCAGCGCCGCCGCGCACTGCTCCGCCGCCGCCAGGTTGACATCCGATACGGCCATGAGCCGCGCGCCCGGAATTCGCTGCGCCAGGTGTTCCGCATGCAGCCTTCCGATGCGTCCCGCGCCGATCAAGCCAACGTTTACAGTGGTCATAGTCCCTCCTTGCATACACAAACCACTAATCTTCACGCATTTTCACGAATAGAAAGTGAAATTCGAGTCAATTCGTGGAGATTCGTGGTAACTTCTCTCATTGATTGAACCAGAGTTCGTAAGTTTCGTCGCCGTAGCGCAGCGTCATCTCGCCGGAGCCGAAGGCGCTCTGCGCCCACGGGCTTTCCACCAGCGGATAGCCTTTCAGGTGCAATGGCTCACCCGCGACGGTTGGCGCGACATCCCATCCAGTTACAAACTCGCCAATCGTGGGCGAGACGTAGCGGATTGCGGATTCCCGATTTTCGATTTCGGTGGAAGAGAGCGCGGCGACAAACGCATCGAACGATCCCCAGTCCACCGCGCGGCCACATTCCACCAGCCACGTGTTCTCCCGCGCACGACAGATGAGTTCGCGCCCGGCATACTGGCCGAAGTCGCCCACCTCGAAGCCGTTCTGCGAGTAGATGCCAACGTAGCCCTGCCCCACCCTGGCGAACGCCCACTTAGCCACAAAACGCACCTCGTCGAAACGCGCCTGCTCGAAGAAACAGTGCGTCATCCATGCAAATGGCGAGGTTAGCCGCCACGTCAGCGCCATCACGTTGCGATGCTGCACTACGCGCGGCAGCGTGATATGCCCGGACCAGTAGTCGGGGCGTAAACCGGAGCCTTCGCCGCACGTCAGCGGGGCCGACCAGAAGATGACGGCTTGCTGCTCGCCCGCTTTGCGGCCCAACGTGACCTGGCCCACATGTGTCGAAGATTCATATTCGCCCTTGCGGTGATCCTGCAAACCGGAGAGCAGGTACTCCGGCGTGCGGTAGACACAGAAATCGGCGTGGGGAACGGCGCTGCGTAATACGCCGTGCCGTTGGCGAGATTCGACCACGGCTTGATCATCAACGGCGATGTCCGCAAGCAACTTGGGCAAGGTGTAGGCGCTCGTCGCCAGTGTGACCGGGGCCATGCCACTCGTCCCCTTGACCAACGCTCCCGTCCCGTAGAGCAGCCAGCACGTCGGCGACGTCCCCTCCAAATCGGGATACTTGAGGTTGATGCCGTAACTGCGCCCGTGCGTCGTCCCAAAAACGCCCTGATACGTATCCGCCGCCAGGATAAAGAACATCGCGTCGAGTACAGCACCTGCCATCTGCCGCAGCTTGTAATCTTCGTAGATGGCGAAGTCGTAGACGTTGATCAGCGGCGCGATGTTGACGGGGAAGTACGAGTTCGAGTGCCACTCGTCGAAGCCGAAACGGCCCCGCTGGCGTAGCCATTCGGTGATGTACATCCGGCCCTTCGTCGCGTGGTAGAGACCGCGTTGGCGGCTGTTGGTGAACTCCTCCGTGGGGAACAACTGCCCCGCCATCCACTCCGCCACGTGGAAGAGCAGCCGGTGATTTTCCGACCCCATGTACATCACCGTGTCACCCGGTTCGTCCACCCAGTACTTGAAGCCCAGGACGGTATCTTTCATCAGCGCGTTGATCTGCGGGCTGAGGCGCATTTGCTCGCGCTCCCAGACCATGATGCGCAGCAAGCCCTGGATGACAAAATCGGCGCAGTCCTTGCGGGCGGCGATGAATTCGCAGGTTTCGCGGAGGTTGTCCTCGTCCACTTCCGCGTAATGGCCCAACGCATAGCGCGCCACCTGGTTCCAAATTCCCCAGGCCGAGCGGCGTTCTTCGTTTACGGCGTAGTGCTCCAACACCATGCGGCGACGCACGTCCAGGTTTTCGTAGCCGGTGGGCGCTTCGGTCGGAGTGACCTTTTTGATGTCGAATGTGACCGACGTGAGTGGCTGCTCCTGCACGGGCCACGTGACGACCAGTTTGTAGTCGCCATCTGCGAGGGCTGCACCATCGCACAGAGAGACGAATCCGGCATCATTCGCTGAAGCCGCATACAGCCGTTCACCCTTTTCAGAGAGCAGGACGAGGTTTACAGCGCTTGCCGGGGCCACATCGAAATTCATGCCGAGGCGGTGATGCGGGTAGAAGAGGTCACGATCCAGGCGCAGACTGCCCACTTCCGCCTCGATGCGCGCGCGGGCGTCCGGCGACATTCCCGGCACCAACGGGACGCGCGCCTCCACATCGCCATCGAGCACCTCCAGGCGACAGCCCACCCGCGCCATGCGTCCCAGGCGGAACAAGCCCACGGTGATGACGTTCTCGCCGGCGTCCAGCGCGGCGTCGAAGGTGTAGGTGTGGAATCCATGCTCGCGCGCAGGCGACTGTCCATGCGTATCGTAAACCACCGCCCCGTTGACGACCACGACCGCACGCAACGTGATGTCGAAGAACAGTCGCCAGCGGCGCATCCCCGGCTGCTCCGGCGTGAGACGTGTGGTCAAGAACGCCGCGCCCAGGTGGTTGGAAATGTTATATGTCCCCCACGAGAGGTATTCCTCCGGGCGGCGTATCAGGCTCCAACTGCCGGTCTGCCCGCGGAATGTCGCTATCTCACTCTCGGACGGCGAGGTAACGAGCAACGCGCGCGCTTCGGCCACGATGTCCTCCATGGCAGTACGCCCGACAGTGGCTCCAGGTTTCTCGAATAACGTCAAGCCTTGCACCCGCGCAGAAAGGTCCTCGTAGAACGGTCCCAAGATCAGCCAGGGTTTCACCATCTCCCCAGCACGGATATGGGATCGAATAGTCTGTTCTATACTCATAGATAACCTCCTGATTTTTATGACTCAGTAGATCACATTATTCTGACATCAAAGGGCTGAAATTTGAAGTGAATTTCAGCCCTTTAACGGTAAACAATATGACTTCACGTCAAACCAACCACAAAGGCAATGCGCGTCCCTTTTCGCGTAGATCACCGGCATAGAGCAGGCGATAGCTGTCGTGGATGTAGAACTGCCCGAACCGCTTTTTGGGCAACACGTCGATCAAGCGTGTCGCCAGGGTGTCGGCCATCGGTTCGTCCAACCCAGAGGCTACGTCGTAATCGAAGTAAATCGCCAAATCGCGGTCGGGATCCTTCTGAACAGTCACGCCGTACTTTTTCGGGCTGCAGGCGACTGGTGAATAACGTTCCAGCAGAAATGCGCCCGGCGAGGCCGAATGAATCGCGTCCTGGTGCGCGTAGACGAAATTGACGGTCTCCTGCGCTTCCTCCAACGTCTCACCGGGAAAGCCGAAAAAGAAGAATGTGTGGTTCCAGATGCCGGCGGCGGTACTGTCGCGCAGGATGCGACTCATCACCGGCAACTGAGTCCCTTTGACCATGCGCTTCATCGTGCGTTCGGCGGCAGTTTCCAGACCGAAGAGCAACATCCGGCAACCGCCCTGCGCCATGTGTTCCAGTAAATCGCGGGTGAGTCCGGCGTCGAAACGCACGCAGCCGCACCAATGCACGGGCGACCCCGCTTCCGCCAACTGCGCAGACATCACCTTGAGGTTACGCGGCGTCATCGCTTCGTCGGCGAAGAAGATGTGGCACGCGCCGTACTTTGTATGCAATGCCAGCATATGCTCAACCACGAGATCGGCGTCCAGTTGGCTGAAGGTTCCTGGCCCACCATACCCGACGTTGCAGAATCCACACTTGCCGTGGTAACAGCCGTGCGCGCTCAACATTGGCAGCACCGGTGTGGGAACGAGATAGCGATCCAACGGCAGGCCATCGAAATCGGGTAACAGGTTAGGATGCGGCTCGGTTTTCACCAGTGTGACGCGCACAACACCTTTGTCGTTATAAATCAAGTTGGGCACTTTGGAAAGGTCGCCGTCGCCATCCAGGACTTCTGCCAGACGCAGCAAGGCCGTTTCCCCATCGAACACAATGGCGCTGTCGAACAATCGGAAGATTTCTGAAACTTTCGGCAATCGCTCGCGCAGCATCGAGATGTGCGGGCCGCCGATGGTCACGTGGCAGGGCAATCCTGCCGCCTTGATCAAATGCCCAAGCGTCATCCCGGCGATCATCTGATCCAGCGTGGGGATCGAGAGGCCGACGATGTCCGGTTGCTCATTGACGATGTCGGGAAGCACACGGTGGCGGAAGAAATCGAGGAAGATGTTGCGCTGCGGATCGTCCACGATGTGCAGCAAAGCCTGGCTGCTGTCTGCCGGGACGGGCGGCCTGAAATTCGTCAGGCCAAGCGCTGTCGGGGCAAAGGGCAGCGAGGCTAGGTCAAGGCTTTGGGCGAGGGTGAGGAAAGCCGGCAGGCTGGCCTCGCCATCGAAGAACTCCGGGCTACGGAAGACGGCTTTGGCACGCTCTACTTGAGCGGCCAGACGCGGTCCGTCCGTCAACGCCGCGCGTATAGCTTGCGCCCTCGGCCCCGATGCCAAAGTTCTTTGCTCGCGCAGGCGTGCCACTGCGGCGTCTAGCGCGCTGCGCGTGAGCAAGGCATCGAAGAACTCTACATTCAGGTCGCGCTGGATGACCTCGACGCCGTGGGCGCGCAGGTAAGCGGTGAGCGTCGGCAAGGCCAGGTGCGGCATCGCCGGAACCCAATGCGGTGGGAACAAAAGCAGGATTTTCATAACGTTATTCGTCGAATCGTCACATAGTCAGGTAGTCGCTAGTCCATAATCTTTTCTACCCTGACCACGTGATTACCTGACCACGTGACCACTCGACTACCCGACTATCGCGAATACGGATCTGCTGCGTCGCGCAAGCCATCGCCGACGAAGTTGAAGGCCAGTACGGTGATGACGACGAAGAGGCCGGGGATGAGCAGCCAGGGAGCCATCGCGATAGCCCGCAAGTTCTGTGCCTCTTGGAGCAAAACGCCCCAACTAATCGCCGGAGGACGGATACCCAGCCCCAAGTAGCTCAGACTGGTTTCGCTGAGAATCATACCGGGAATGGCTAACGTGATCGAGGCGATGATGTGACTATAGAACGAGGGAACCATATGCCGGAAAATGATGCGCAGTTCGGAAGACCCGGCCAGACGCGCCGCCAGCACGAAATCCTCCTGGCGTAGCGCGAGAAAACGCCCGCGTACCACGCGCGCCAGCCCTGTCCAGCCGATCAGGGACAGGATGATTGTGATCATAAAATACACTTTAAGGACCGGCCAATCCTTCGGTACGGCGGCACTCAAAGCGAGCCACAACGGGATGCTCGGAATAGAACGGATAAACTCGATCAACCGCTGAATGATGGTATCTACGGTGCCACCGTAAAAACCGGAGAGGCCACCCAATAGGATACCAAGCACAAAGCTAATCGCCACACCGACCAGGCCGATCGTGCTGGAAATACGCGTCCCCATGAGGATACGCGACAGGTTATCGCGTCCCAACCGGTCCGCGCCCAGAATAAACACCACCTGATCGTTTGTGGGCAGCCCCACTAGGCGCAGATTCGACGGCCATCTTCCCCAAAACTTGTAAGGATCACCCTGCACAAAAAACTTGAGTTGCAAACGCTGCATCTCATCAATTTCGTAAACAATACGCAAGGTTTCCGGGTCACGCTGGCCTTTCAACCCATAAACGTAAGGGGGAAAAATCAGGCCTTCCTCATCGACAAAATGCGGCAATTGCGGCGGCGCGTAAGCAAACTTTACATCATAGCGATAGGGATCATAAGGTGCGAGAAACTCGCAAAACATAGTGATGCTATAGATGATCACCAGAATGCCAATGCTGATCAACGCCATCTTATGCCGGCGGAACTTCCACCACATCAATTGCCACTGTGAGGCAACATAAATGCGTTCTTCTTCTCCTGCATCTGGTGACGTGTCTTCAAATACGTCAAACTCAGGCAATACAACGTCAACGAGCACCGGCTCAGAAGACTCAATGGGAGTTCGATCTTCGGTCGCCATAATTCCCTCCGTCAATGCGCCCCATATCGAATGCGCGGATCAATAAAGGCCAACAGAACGTCCGAAATCAATGTGCCGATGACCGTTAACACGCTCAACAGTAACACGAAACTGGCAGCCAGATACATATCCTGTCCCATTAGCGCCCGCAACAGCAGTGGGCCGGCCGTGGGCAACCCCAGCACCACCGAAACAATCGTCGCACCGTTAATCAGACCCGGCAGCGCCCAACCCGCTGTACTGACAAAGGGATTGAGCGCCACGCGTACCGGGTATTTGAAGACGAGTCGCCATTCTTTCAGCCCTTTGGCACGTCCTGTCTCGACGTAAGGTTTATGCAGTTCGTCCAGTAGATTGGCGCGCATCGTTCGCGCCATACCGGCTGTCCCCCCTGTGCCCAGAATCACCAGCGGAACCCACATATGCTTAAACATATCGATGACCTTAGCGACACTCCACGGCGCAGATTGAAATTCCTGCGAGAAGAGGCCGGTAAGGTTAGCGCCAAACAGGGAGAAAGCGAGCCACAACAGCACCAACGCAATCATAAAATCCGGTGTGCCCAATCCAACAAAGCCAAGACTGGTAAATAGATAGTCGAAGAATGAATACTGATGCGTCGCAGAATACACGCCGATAGCAAAACCCATCACCCAGGTAAACAGCAGCGTCGTGACTGTAATCACCAGGGTTAAGGCCAAGCGTTCCCAGATTAAATCCTTGACCGGCATATTCCATTCGAAAGAACGGCCAAAGTCGCCTTTGAGTATATTGCGCATCCAATGAAAATAACGGAGGTGTAACGGTAGGTCCAGACCGTACTGGCGCTTTAGCGCCTCGAGTTGTTCCTGATCCACCACGTCGCCGCCGGCCGCCAGGTTCATCACATGGGCGGTCAGATAATCGCCGGGGGGCAGCTCGATGATAACAAACGCAACGATGGTAATGCCAATCAGTGTAGGAATCAACAACATGATCCGGCGCAGAATGTAACTGAACATCTAGGCGCTCCTTCTAACGGTAGACGGTAGACAGTAGACGGTAGGCGGGGCACGTAAGGTCCAACGTCCTACCTACCGTCTACTGACACACAAAGGACAGAGAGACGGTTTGTCATGCCTGTCGAAACATACATGACAAACTATCTGAGCCTACTGCCTGATAAAGTATTGCTCCGGGGCGGTTGCGCCCGGTGTCAGGAGGTTCCAGTCACTCACGGCAACCTCTGGCACGTTACGGAAGTTGTTCTTGACGATGACCAGTTCCGGCGGCGCAGTGGCGATACCGAGCACAAAGAGATTCTCCTTGTTGAGTTCCAGGATCTGGCGCCAGAGTTCCTTCTGCTTGTCCGGATCTACGGTGACCTTGATCTCTTCGTAGATCTCGCGGGTCTTGCGGATATCGCTACCGGCCGGCGGCTCTTCACCTTCCTTACCGTCGGTGTTAAACCAATCCGCGAAAGGCACACAATGCACAGACTCGTTGTTTTCCGGCAAGAACCAGCGCGGCCCGATGAGTGGGTTGAACTCGCCATTGCCCGTCCAGACACCCATATCGTGTTCGTTGGCTTGCTTGCGCTCGTAGAATAGGGTGCGCTCTTCCTGGGTCACGACCAGTTGAATACCTAGCAGTTTCCACTGCGCGGTCAGCAGTTCCCCAATGTCGCCCCACGCGCCAAAGACCGGCGCGTATTCGTAGTTGATGACCAGACGCTTGCCATCCGGGCGCAGGCGATAGCCTTCGGCATCCTTGTTCGTCAGCCCTATTTCATCAAGCAGGCTGTTCGCCAGATCAACGTCGTACTCCAGGCGGTTCTTCGCCTGCTCTTCCCAGTAGAAGGGCGAAGAAGCCAGTGGCGAAACCTGGTTCGGCTCGGCCATACCGAGGTAAACGGATTCGATGATTTCCTCGCGGTTGATGCCGTGGGAGAGCGCCCAGCGGAAGCGCTTGTCGCCGAGGATTTCGCGCATTACGGGGTCTTTGTGCGCGATGTTCGGCGCGACGACCGTATCGGTGATATACCCGCGGATCCATTGCAACACCCGGTAGTTGCCCTGCGCCTTGCTGTCCTGGAAGAGCGGGTAGTTGGCGAAGTTTATATGGCGCAACTGCATATCCAACTCGCCGGCGATGGCCTTGAGGTTCACGATTTCGGCATTCTCAACCAGTTGGTGCTCGATGAAGTCAATATACGGGAGCTGATTGCCGGCCGTGTCTACCTTCCAGTAATACGGATTGCGCTCGAAGACCGTCGGCGTGGTGGGCGGCGTGACCTTGACTTTCCACGCATAAATGGTCGGGAGGTCAAGCTCATCCCTGACGCGACTGCCAGGATCGGTTTTGTTGTTGTAGTACTGATACCAGAATTCAAAACCGGCAGCCTTGGCATCCGCTTCCAACTTCGCCTTATCTTCAACGTAATGGACGTGGAACTGCTTGGCGTAATGCGCACAGCGGAAGAAGTACAGGCCATTCGCCGAAGCCAGCAGCGTCATAAACAGACCGTTCGGCCCAGGGAAGGTCAACCGGACGGTGTAATCATCCACCTTCTCCGCCTTAACCGGCTCGCCCTTCACCTTTAACCAAGAGGGGACCCCGTTAGTACTGATTTCAGCATTGCCCCAGTGATCGTCAAACATGAACAGAATATCATCGGCGGTGAACGGCTCGCCATCCGACCACTTCATCCCCTGGCGCAGGTAGAAAGTGAAGACCGTGCCATCGGCAGAGACATCCCAGGCCTTCATCAGGTTGGGTACCAACATAGCCCCCATCGAATCCCAGCGGACCCAGTTTTCGTAGGGCAAGCGCGCAGTCATTTGCACATCGCCGGCGCCAACCGCCGCCCGGTGCCAGGTACCGCCATACTGTCCAACTTCCTCCACCGGCGTGTGGACCACCGGCTCAAGGGGCAGACGTTCATCCACCGGAGGCAGCTTGCCGGCTTTGACCAACTCTTCAAGCTGAGGAGCTTCATGGTATCGCGCAACCGGTTCTGGGGTGGCGGTTGGTTCGGCCGGCTTGGCGACCGCGGTCGGTTCGGCCGGCTTGGCGGTGGGTTCAGCCGGCTTGGCAGTCGGCTCGACCTTTGGGGCCTCTGTAGCCGGGGCCGGCGTCGCCGGGGCGCGGCAAGCGGTTATCGCCAGGCCAGCAGTGGTCAGCGCCGAGACTTGCAGAAATTCACGTCGAGTTAACTTCCCTCTCTCCTTCATGATCTTATACCTCCATAAAATATAAAAGACTGAATATCAACTCACTTGAAAGCCGTATATAACCGCATATCCTATGTATCTATAGCCCGCTTCACCTCCTCACCGACAATGTATCACCAGCCTCAGCCCGTGGTTACACCACGCACCAAGGGCTTATCCACATTCGTTTTGCCCTAGGGCCTTGCGCCCGGCCGTTGCAAACGCCAAAAACACGCCCACAAGCGGTAGGCTCACTCACGTAATATTGGTAACACGCGCGTTAGGCGGTCGCAATTCGGCCTAGCACACCGACAAGTCGCAGCTCTTCAGCGCGATGGCAACTGACGAAATGCTCCGGCTCCAGCTCACGCAACATCGGCTCTTCGGTCTCGCATTGATCGACGGCGTACCGGCAACGGGGGTGGAAGTAGCAGCCACTCGGCGGGTTCGCCGGATCTGCGACATCGCCCTGCAGCACAATCGGCTCGCCGCGTAGGCGAGGATCCGGTTTCGGCACAGCCGACAACAAGGCTTCCGTGTACGGATGCAGAGGCCGCTGGAAGAGCGCGTCTGTGGTCGCGCTCTCCACCAGCTTGCCGACGTACATCACGGCCACGCGGTCGCTGATGTGCTCCACCACGCTCAGGTCGTGCGACACAAACAGGTAGGTCAATCCAAACTGCTCCTGCAAGTCTTGCAGCAGGTTCAGCGTCTGCGCCTGGATCGAGACATCCAACGCCGAGACCGGTTCATCGCACACCACCAACTGCGGATTTAACGCCAACGCGCGCGCCACGCCGATGCGCTGCCGCTGCCCGCCGCTGAAGGCGTGCGGGTAGCGCGTCATGTACTCCGGCCGCAATCCCACAACCCGCAATAGTTCCGCTACACGATCCTGTAACTCTGTCCCTTTCGCAACCCCATTCACCAGCAAGGGTTCGCCGACAATTTGCAACAACGTCATGCGTGGGTTGAGCGAGGAATAGGGGTCTTGGAAGATCATCTGCATATTCTGGCGCAGCAGTTTGAGTTGCTGTTTATCCAAATCGGGCACGTTGACATTTCCCATTTTGCGGTCGTTGAACCACACCTGCCCCGCCGTGGGCTCGTATGCCCGCAAGATCAAGCGCCCCGTGGTGGTCTTACCACAACCACTTTCGCCTACCAGACCCAACGTTTCCTGTTCACGGATAAAAAAGTTTACGCCATCGACCGCTTTGACGGCACCAACCACCTTAGTGACAAGAAAACCTTTCTTGATGGGGAAATGCTTTTTCAGGTCTTTGACCTCAAGCAAGATGGGATTCTTGGCTACGGTTGCAGAATTTGTATGCTTAAGTGCTTCAGCCATAGTATTTTCCTCAAGTTCTATGTGAAAATTCGCGTTGAATAACGGCGATTAGACGCCCGCACAGGCCAGACAGCGCACTTTGTGGCCCGGCGCAACCTCAACCATCTGGGGTTCGACCTGATCGCACTCTCCCGCGGTCACTTGGCTGCAGCGTGGATGGAACGCGCAGCCTTTCGGCAATGCGTACGGGTCCGGCACCATCCCCCGGATTGATGCCAACCGCAGTTGCCCCGCGCCACGCCGCGCCGTCTTTTGCCCCAAACGCGGGATGGACTGTAACAACGCCCGCGTGTACGGGTGCTGCGGGTTATAAAACAGCGTATCCACATCAGCCTGCTCCACCACCTTCCCCATATACATCACCACAACGTATTCCGTCATCTGCGCTATCACGCCCAGGTTGTGTGTGATGTACATAATCGCCATCCCTAATTCGTCTTGCAGACGCCGCATCAACCTGAGAATCTGGGCTTCGGTCGTCACGTCCAACGCCGTCGTCGGCTCATCAGCAATGAGTAAACTCGGATGGCACGACAGCGCCATAGCGATCATCGCCCGCTGGCGCATACCGCCGCTCAACTCGTGCGCGTACTGCGTCACCGTGCGCTTGGGCAACGGCATCCCTACCAGATCCAGCATCTCCACCGCCAACTCGCGCGCCTCTTGTTCCGACACCGGGCGGTGCAGCCGGATCGCTTCCACGATCTGGTTCCCAATCGTATGCACCGGGCTCAGCGACGTCATCGGCTCCTGGAACACCATCGCAATCTCCGCTCCACGGATACTGCGCATCAGGTCGCTCTGTGGGGCAACCTTTGTCAGGTTGAGCGTTTCCATCCCGTCACTCTTGCGGCGGTGATACAATATCTCTCCGCCCACCGTTCTGCCCGGTTTAGGGACGATGTTGAGGATCGACCGCGCCGTCACACTCTTCCCACAGCCGCTCTCTCCCACCACGCCGAGCGTCTCCCCGCGGTAGATCCTGAAGTCTGCCCCATCCACCGCGCGCACCGTCCCTTCGTCCAGGAAAAAGTGCGTTTGCAAGTCCTTCACTTCGACGAGTACTTCTTTTTTATCATTCATCGATATTCTCCTATCTCGCATACGGATCGGCCGCATCACGCAGGCCGTCGCCGAGGAAATTGAAGGCGAAGACGGTCAAGACCACGGCAACCGCCGGGCTAAATAGCAACCACGGAGCCTGGGCCAAAGAGCGGACATTCTGCGCTTCTTGCAGCAGCACGCCCCAACTGATGGCCGGCGCGCGCAATCCCAGGCCGAGGAAGCTTAATCCCGTCTCGCCCAGAATTTGGCCGGGGATTGAGAGCGTCAGGCTGGCGATGATGTGGCTCAAAAACGAGGGCACCATATGCCGGATGATTATGCGGAACTCGCCCGATCCACTCAGGCGCGCAGCCAACACGAAGTCCTCCTGGCGCAATGACAGGAAACGCCCCCGCACCACCCGCGCCATCCCCGTCCAGCCAACAAGCGAGAGGATGATCGTGATACCGAAGTACATCCGCAACACCGGCCAGTCAGCGGGTAAAGCCGCGCTGAGCGCCATCCACAAGGGAATCGTTGGGATGGTGCGGATAAACTCGATCGTGCGTTGAATGATCGTATCGACGTGACCGCCGTAATAGCCGGAGATTCCGCCCAGCACAATGCCGAGTGCCAGGCTCAAGAAAACGCCGACCAGCCCAATCGACAGTGAGATCCGCGCGCCGTAACAGAGGCGCGAGAAAAGATCGCGACCCAACCGGTCGGCGCCGAGCAAAAAGACTCCCTGGTCTTCGATGTCCGGTGCCAGCCCGAACAGATTGATGTCGGTCTCGAAGATGCCCCACAGCTTATAAGGCGTGCCTTTGACAAAGAAATGAATGGGATACTTGATCTCAGGATTCTCAGTGTAGATATCCCGCAGCGTCTCCGGGTCTTTTGAACGATCCCGATGGTAGATGAAGGGCGCTTGCAACTTGCCCGTCGTGTCGAAAATGCGAACCGGCGTCGGCGGAGCCATTTTGTAGCGGATGAAATATGCTTCAGGGTCGTAAGGCGCGACAAATTCGCAAAAGGCCCCGATGATATAAAGAATGATCAGGATAACGCCGCCCACGAGCGCCATCTTGTGCTTGCGGAATTTCCACCACATCAGTTGCCATTGACCGGCAACGTAAAGCCGCTCCTCCTCGGATTCAGCTACCGGTTCCGACTCAAGTAGCGCCAGGGATTCCATATCTTCGGACAAAGGTGGACAAGCCTCGGCCTCAAGGCGACTGTGTTCACTAATGCGCCGTCCCTTATCTTGTGGTTCTGGAGTCGTCATCACTAACCCTCCATCCGGATACGTGGATCAACCCACGCAAGTAAAACATCAGAGATCAATGTTCCGATGACGGTCAACACGCTCAACAAGAACAGAAAACTGCCGGCCAGGTACATATCCTGAGAACGCAGGGCGCGCAGCATCATCGGGCCGTTCGTTTGCAAACTGAGCACGACGGCCACCAACGTCTGCCCGGAGATCAGACCGGCCAACGTCCAACCGACGGTGCTGAAGAAGGGATTCATCGCCACTCGCACCGGATATTTCCACACCAGTTTGCCCTCTTTCACGCCCTTGGCGCGCGCGGTTTCCACGTAAGGTTTATTCAACTCGTCCAACACATTGGCGCGTGTCGTGCGGATGCTACCGGCCGTACTATCCAGCGCGATCACGATGACGGGTATCCATAAATGCTTCAGCATATCGACGAATTTGTCCCAACTCCACGGGGCAAGGATGTACTCTTCGGAGAACAGACCGCCAACGTTCAATCCAAACTGCCGCATGGCGACCCACATGACCACCAGAGCTATCATGAACCCCGGTGTGCCTGCGCCGATAAAACTGAGCGCCGAGAAGATATAGTCCGGAATCGAGTATTGATGTGTGGCGGAAAACACACCCACCGGAATGGCTACAAACCAACTCACACAGATAGAAATCAACGATAAAAACACCGTTAGTGCCATGCGTTCCCAAATCAGGTCCTTCACCGGCTTACGCCACTCCATCGACTGGCCCCAGTCGCCGCGCAGGATGATGCCCGACATCCACTTGTAATATTGCACGTAGACTGGCTGTCCAAGCCCGTACCTTTCCCGAAGATTCTGGATTTCGACCTCATCCACCTCCTCACCTGACTGGCGCAAGTTCATCGCATACGACGTTAAATAGTCGCCAGGCGGGAGTTGGATAATGACGAAAGAAAGCATCGAGATGACGATCAAGGTGGGAATCATCATACCGATGCGGCGGAGAATGTAACCTAACATGCTTCACCTCTATCTGTACAGAATTAGGGAGTAGGGATTAGGGAGTAGGGAATGGAAAGCAAGTGTACGCCTACTTCCCATGCCCTACTCCCCACTCCTGAGCGTTGGAGGGCAGACCCGCCACGGGTCCACCCTCCAATCTATACTGCAAAACAGAACTACATGTGTTTCTCTGGCTCGTCCCAGAAGAAGGACTCGGACTGCAAGAATTGTTCGTCACCGGTGGTATCGTCGTTCGGATAACGCTCGAGAACGTTCTTGAAGCCATTCTTGGTGATGGTAGGCGCGGGCATCTCGCCCAGGATACCGATCATGGGGAGTTCCTCGGCCCAAACGTCCAGAATGCCCTCGAACGCTTTGTTCTGCTTGTCTGGATCAGGCTCCACCGCAACCTGGTTGTCCCAGATATCCCAGATCTTCCAGATGAAGTGATCATCCGGCGGCTTGACGGCGATGGGGTCCTCGGGGTTGCGATAATAGAAGTTGAAGCCGGGGCACCAGGGCCGGTCGGGTTGGATACCACGGAAGATGATAGCGCCCGGTACCAACGGCAGGACCGTGCGGTCGCCGCCCCAGTAGGCCGCCTCGATTTCGTTGGCGCTGTAGTGCTCGCTGTACAGGGAGCGCTCGAAGTACTTGTAAGTGGCCTTGATGCCAACAGCCTCCAGGTACTTGCAGACCAGTTGCACGGAGTCCTCATCCGGCGTACCCGGTTCAGCCGTCCCCTCAACGATAAAGCTGATGGGAGTGCCATCCGGGAACAACCGAATGCCATCAGCGCCCTTTTGATCGTAGCCAGCGGCATCCAGTAATGCGTTGGCCTTATCGGGGTCGTATTCGATGTAGGCATTGCTGAGCTTGGGGTAATAGTTAGGCGACATCGGGAGCGGGCTGTACTGGCGCGGCGTCAACAAGCCGTTCCAGATCAACTCATTGATCTCATCCCGATCGATCGCGTGAGAGACGGCAATGCGCACGTCACGGGTGTTGAAGAACGCGTTGAGCTTCGGCTCCTTGCAAGATAGGTTGAGCTGCATAGCCTGGTGGCCGGCATTGATACCATTGAGCACCCGGTAATCGCCATTGGCCTCATTTTCCTTATACAACGTATAGTTGCCGAAACTGATATGGCGGGCCTGGTAATCGATCTCACCGTTGATGACCCACATGTTGAGGACCTCGGTGTTCTCAAACAGCCGGTGGGTGACGGTGTCGATGTAGGGTGTTTGATTACCTTCGGGGTCCACACCGAAGTAGTAGGGATTGCGCTCCATCACGAAGCGCTCCTCGGCCAGCGAGCCTTTCAGCAAGAAGGGCGTAATCTGTGGGCGATCCGGATTCAGATCAAAGCGGTTGCGGTCGTTGTTGAAGTATTCGCTCCAACTGTTGAAACCGGCTGCTGCAACCTTGGTCTCCAAATCCGCCTTGTTATCCGTCAGCTCCATGTGCCACTGCTTCATATAGTGTCCCGGCGTCAACCACCCGTTGATGCTGCGCGTCCCACCGCCTTCGTAGAACAGCAGCGGATTCGGATGCGCGAACTTGAACACCACAGTGTAGTCATCCGGGAACTCCATATCACAGATCGCCCAGGTACCATCTGCGTTGCGCGTGCGGTGTGAGGCAGGTGGATCGCCAGGGGTTAAATCCTTGTTTTTGACCTGATACTCGTAGAACCACTTGAAGTTTTCACTGGTCAACTCTACGCCATCGGAGAACTTGACGCCCTTGCGCAGGTGGAACGTCCAGGTCTTGGTGTCGGGCGAGACTTCCCAACTCTCGAGCAGCTTGGGCTTCAGATTGAGGTTCTGATCAAACCAAGCCAGCGTCCGGTCGTTGATCTTGGTGGGGCCCCAACGGTCGGAGACGCCGTTGAAACCGCGCCGCCAGTTACCGCCGTACTTGCCAATGCTCTCGGCAACTTCGACGATGTAGGGGTTCATTGGCAGGCGCTCGTCCACCGGGGGCAGTTGCCCGGCTGCAACCAGTGCGGCCAGCATTGGGGCTTCGTTGAACTTGCTGACCGGCTCAGGAACCGCGGTGGGTTCAGGAACCGCAGTGGGTTCGGCCGCCTTCGGTTCTTCGGTCTTCGGTTCTTCGGTCTTTGGTGGTTCAGTCTGCGGGACTGCTGTCGGTGCAGGGGTCGCTACAGGAGTCGGCTGCCGGCACGCTGTGAGTGCCACGCCCGCGGTTGCCAACACCGAAACCTGTAGGAATTCGCGCCGTGTTAGCTTGCGTTTCTCTTCCATCTGAATTCAACCTCCTTGGTTAACGTATTGATTTGAACTATCGTGTGGATTCCAATTACAGCGTGGATTTTGCTACTGTGTATCGAATCGATATGACACCTCCTCTCTTCCTAATGTGTAGCTGTAAGCGATCACCGTGAAATTCGCACAATGTTTTTTACCACTCAGGAAAAGGGGCAAAGGAGCCCCGTTTAGTTCGGGTTAAAGAAGCTCTGAGATAATCATAGCAGGAATTGGAAATAAGAAAAGTGCGGTCCTGCCTTTTGACAAGCACTCAGATTCTTATGACGTCGTTGTGAGCGGTAACGTGAACGTTCACGGTTCAATACAATTATAATAACGACTGCTTTGCTTGTCAACTGGCATCTGCGAGAAATCGAGTTTGTAGTCTACTAGAAAGTAGCACAAAGTTTGAAGATTGTCAAATCGACCAAGAACCCGTCCGGATATTCACCGTTGACGCGCCAAAATAATCGCCGGCAAAGTTCTCGGATAGCAGCTAAATCTTAGCGACCAGCCGGCTGTTCCTCCAATATGACAGGAATCACCTGTTCCTGACCGTCGCGTAGAACGGTAAGCTGCACAGTATCGCCAATCGCCTTTTGCGTCTCCAGGTAGATCGTCCACGTTTCCAGGTCGGCTACGGGCTGCCCATCCACGGCAATGATGACGTCCCCGCCTACAGGAACCTGGTAGCGCCCCATCCGCACGATGCGATCCCCGCCGCGAATCCCGGCTACATCTGCCGGGCCACCCCGTGTGACACTGAGCACCAGCAGTCCGGCATCCACGGGAATGTTCATCCCGGCCTCGCGGAACCAGTTCGCCACAGAGGGCGTCAGCGCCGTCATCTGCGTACCTACCCACGGGTGCGGATAGTAACCACGGGCAATCAACTCCACCACGACGCGCTTCACCGTATTCGCCGAAACCGCAAACCCGATGCCGGCCGAGGCTCCGCTCGTGCTGACGATCTGCGAGTTGACGCCGACGACGCGCCCATCCAGGTCCAACAGTGGGCCGCCGGAGTTTCCGGGGTTGATGGCCGCGTCTGTTTGGATCGCTTCGCCGATGAAACCATCCTCGCTCTCGATCACCCGGCCCAGGGCGCTGATGACGCCGGTGGTCAACGTCCGTTCCAGGCCGAAAGGGTTGCCAATCGCCAGCACAAACTGCCCGACGTCCAATGCGCTCGAATCACCCAGGGGGATCGGAGCAGGCAGGTCAGCGCCCGCATCGACGCGAATCACGGCCAAATCGTTCTTCGAGTCCGTGCCGACAACCTCTGCCTCGTAGACCTGCCCCGTGCTGAACGTCACCAGCAATTCTTGTGCGTTTTCGATGACGTGATAGTTAGTAATAATGTAGCCCTCGGTATTGTAGACGAAACCTGATCCGCTGCCCTCCTGCGGGATGACCTGCCCGAAAATACTGTAGGCATAGCTACGGTTTGTGATATTGACCACCGACGGGCTGACGGCCTTGTAGACGGCAATGATGCGCGATTGCAACGCCAACATTGCGACTTGCTCGTCGATCATCGCATCAGGCGCAAGGGTGACGACCGGCGGCGGCGCGGTGGGCGTCCAGGTCGGCTGTGCCGGCGTAACATTTGGTGTAGGCGTGAGTGTCAATGTCGCCAAATCCAGCAATGCGCAGCCTAACCCGGCGGCTAGAACCATTACAACAGCCAACAAAATCCACAACGTGCGAGTATTTGTGCTCATCTTTATGCTCTCCCTTATCATTCCTATTGTACCCCACTTTATCACATTATCACTCCGCCCCAGAGCGTTACCCGTCTGGGCAAGCATCCCGAAAGATGCAAACCTCAACACAAAAGCCCCGACAGGCCCTCCTGCCGAGGCTTTCGATGTGCGGCGCTGCACAAATCAGCGCCTCAATGCACTGATTGTTCCGCTCGCGCGTTAAGACGATAACTCACGTAAGCCTTCTTGGCGACATAAACCTCAAAGTCCGTCGAAGCGCCGGCTTCGAGCGCGGTCACCACACCCGTCCCCATACTCACCATCTGCCCGCTGGCGTCAAGCAGCACCCCAGAGATGACCACGTTTTTGATCGCGTAGCTGTGGGGATTGGTTGCCACGCCGCCGATGCGCACGTAGCTTGTGCCAGCGTCGGTAATCTTCGTATCGCTCAACGTTACCCCAACCGACTCGTGCCACTCCGCAACCTTCGCATCGGGATGCACCAGGAATGAGGTCATATTTTGGCCCGCGATTTCGGCAATGAAAGGACAAGACTCGCCCGGCCCCAGAACGGCGCAACTGATCTGCGCCTCCATTGCACCGTGCGCGATCCACTCTCCGCCTGGTCGTCCGTGCCCACCCGTCATCGGAAAGGCATAGAACGCCCCTCTAAAACCGCCGGCGTCGAAGAATGTGACCTGGACGGCAGTGACCTGGTAAGTCTCATCCGTGGAATTGTAGACGAAACCACCCACCCGGTAGATCAACCCACCTTCAAGCAACGGGTTCGGTTCCGAGGCATTGGTCGTGATCTCGATCGTCAGCGGCGGGCCGGGATCGGTGTCGGGTTTTTGCACCAAGGCCCCTACCCCATCTTCCCCCCCAATGGGGAGGACTGAGAGGGGGACATCCACCGCCACAGGCTGAACGTCCGCTGGCGTAGCGGTAGTTACGTTGGCGGTTGCCGCCTGCGTCGCTTCAGGCGTCGGAGTGACCTGCGGCTCTGGTGTGCTCCAGGGAACGAGGGTAATGCGCGCCACAGGCGTTGACGTGGCAGCGGTGGGCGTGGCGGTCGCGGCAGACGTAGCCGCCTCAGCAGGAGACGTGGATTGAGGTTCGGCAGGTGGAACCGGCGCCGCAGTCTGTCCGCCGCGCGCGGTCAGCAGTGTGACGACAGCGCGTGTCAACAGCATGGACACGCCGTTCATCGCAGCATCGAATCCACCGACCGGCGCGCCGTTGGGAGCAGCCGAACGCCCCCCGCCCTGCCCAAACTGCGCCTGCATTTGCGCGCGCTGTTCTTCGGTCATATTCTGGAACTGCTCGCGCATGGCAGCCCGGTCGGTCTCCGATGACGCCGAGGGAGCACTTTGTCCCTGTGCCCCCATACGGCCGGCGGGCATCACCCCACCCGGCATAGCCTCCGGGCCTCGCTCCTCAAGCCAGGTCTGCGCATCGGCTGCGGTGAGTTGCATCGCGGCAATCGCCGAAACCTGGGCCTCGGACAGCATCCCCTCGATCTGCCTGGCTAAGGCCAGTTGCTCAGCCAGAGACAGTGACCGGCTATCCTGCAATGTTTTCCATAGAGGGAGCGCTTGCGCGGCCTGTGCAGCAGTCACTGCGTCAGCCGCACCCTCCAACCGCAGTGTCCCCAATGCCAGTTGGCTGGTCACATCGAGCGCGTTTTCGTGATCCGCGCGCAGCACACCGGTATACGTCGGCGCTTCAATCGCCGCAGTTGTGGGGCCGGCAGTCGATTGCCGGGCGCAACCGGTCGCGGTAATCACGACGAACAGCACCATCAAAAGCACAACTATAGATGTGTATCGAATTCGTTTTTGCATCGTTTTCCTCCTACTCCCTCCGCAAAGCCACAATCGGATCGAGCTTCGCCGCCTGGGTCGCCGGGTAGTAGCCAAAGAATATACCCACCGCCGCCGCTGCGCCGAAGGACAGCGGAATGGACGTCATCACCAACTCGGTACGCATCGAGCCAAGTGCGTTGAAGAGCCACGAACCACCCACGCCGGCAAAGACGCCAGCCAGCCCGCCGAGAAGACTCAACATCACGGCTTCCAGCAAGAACTGCAGTTGCACGTCGCGGGGACGCGCGCCTAGCGCCTGCCGGAGACCAATCTCGCGCGTGCGCTCGGTGACGCTGACCAGCATGATGTTCATAATCCCAATCCCACCGACGACCAGCGAGACGGCCGCCACCCACGCCAGCAGATTGCGGAAGGTCGCCGTCGTCGAGGCGCGCATGTCGATGATGCTGTCCTGCGTCGTCATCGTGAAGCCGGGCGCAGAGGCGTCGGTGCCCAAGATTTGCATAAGGAGGACATTCAAGTGCTCCATCACGCTGTCCATCACCTCTTTGCTCTGCGCTGAAACGTAGACGACGCGCAACGCCGTCCCACCAAAGCGGGCATTGACGAACTTGTTGAAGACCAGGGTGATGGGAACGTACACGCGGCTATCATAGTCCGTGGTGCCCACCACACCTTTGGCTTCCATCACACCGACGACGGTACATTTGACCGTGCCGAGGGTGACGGACTGCCCAACAGCATTGGTATCGCCGAAAAGTTCCTGCGCTACATCGTAACCGAGGACGGCGATTTTATTGGCGCGGTCGTTATCCTGGTCGGTGATAAACCGCCCCTGCGCCACGGCGTAGTCGTGGACGTCGACGAAGCCCGATGTCGTACCGACAATCGCAATGCTGGATAAGGTCGTCCCGCCGCCTTTCACATCTTGCGAGGTGTTCTGCTCCGCCGAAACACCATTGATGCCCTCGATGTTGTCGCGGATGACCGCCAGGTCGCTGTATTTCAGGCTGACGGATGAGCCGCCGCCCATCCCCGGACCGGCGCGCTGCATAGAGGACATCACCATAATCAAATTCGCACCCAGCGCGTTGATTTGGTCGGCAATATCGGCCTCGGCCCCCGCGCTAACGGCCAGCATGATAATGACCGCGGCGACGCCGATGATGACGCCGAGCGTTGTCAAGAACGAGCGCACCTTGTTCATCATCAACCCTTCCCAGGCTACTTTCAATGTCTTCAGCAAACTCATACAATCCTCCGTGAGTTGCGAGTTAAGAGTTGAGAGTTAGGAGTTAAGAGTTAGGAATATGACACCTTGAAACGCTGCTCTTCACTCCTATCTCTTCACTCTTTATTCGCTTTTCCCATTATCGCCGTTGTGCAGATGCGCGATGCGACTGGCATGCTCTTTATCCGAGACGATCTGTCCGTCGCGCAGATAGATCACCCGATCGGCGTGCTCGGCGATGTCCAGCTCGTGCGTTACCATCACAATGGTCGCGCCATTCGTATGCAATCGGCGCAGGAGCTGCATAATGTCCTCCGCCGAGCGAGTATCCAGGTTGCCGGTCGGCTCATCGGCCAGGATGATCGCCGGATCGTTGATGAGCGCGCGCGCAATCGCCACCCGTTGCTGCTGCCCGCCGGATAACTCGTTGGGTTTGTGGTGCATGCGGTCGCCCAACCCCACCACTTCCAACGCTGCAATGGCCTGTTGGTGATGTTCCGCTTCGCTTTTACCGTTGTCGAGGTTGTAAAGCAGCGGCAACATCACGTTTTTGATTGCATTCAGACGCGGCAGCAAGTTGTAGGATTGAAAGATGAAGCCGATTTTCCGGTTGCGGACGCGCGCCAATTCGTTTTTGCTCAACTGACTGACATCCCCGCCATCAAGGACATAAGCGCCGTCAGTAGGACGATCCAGACAGCCCAGGATGTTCATCAGCGTGGATTTCCCCGACCCCGAAGGCCCCATCACGGCCACAAATTCGCCTGCTTGCACCTGAGCGTCGACACCCCGCAAGGCATGGACGGCAACCGTCCCCTTACCATACACCTTAGTCAGACCTTGAATTTCGATCAATATGTTAGCCATACACCACCCCACCTACGGCATAAAGAATCCACCACCGGGTGGCCCGAATTGTTCTTGCGTGTTGATATTGGACTGGATTGCGGTGCTGGAGGAAGCCTGCTCGGCCAGAGTCACCACTTCACCGCGTTCCAGCCCAGACTTGACCTCAGCATAGACGAAATCCATCAGCCCGATTTCCACCATGCGCATCTCGAGTTCGCCGTCAGATTTTACGACAAAGACGGCATACTGACCGTTGCCCATCTCACGCAACGCCTGCACGGGGACGAGGGTCGCGTTCAAAGCCTCGCCGGCCACAATTTCGACGTCGGCATTCATACTTCCAAGCAACTTCACCGGATACGCCGCCACATTAACCGTCGCCCAAAGCTGTACCGCCGACGTGCCCCCCACAGTGGTCAGCATCGGATCGACGCGATAGATTTCGCCGCTGTATTCGTAGTCCGGCAGCGCCTCGAAGATAATGCGCACGGGGTTGCCTTTCGCTGCACTGCCCATATCCGCCTCTTCTACCCAGAATTGCAGAACCGGCGCACCGAGGTTCGCCAACGCCACCGCCGTCCCGTTGCAGGTTTCGCCCACCGTACAATTCACCGCCGTCACCACGCCATCGAACGGCGCGACGAGCGTCGTCCTGGCCAGCGTCTTCTTCGCCGTCGCCAGTTTGAGTTGCGCTTGCTCTAGAGCCAACCTGGCCTCGCGCGAGGCGGGAGTTTCCCCGTCGCCAAGATCGGCCACGACCAGCCTCGCCTGTTCCAGGGCCAGCGCCGCCTGCTGCACCTTGATCTGCGCCGCCGTGATTTCGCCGTCATCAGGCGGAGTTTCGGCGGCCTCGAGCGCGCTTTGCGCGTTCGCAAGCTGCGCCTTGGCGCTTTGAATGTCGGCGGCGGTGCTGTTGATCGTGCTCAATTTATAGTTAGCCTGGGCGATCTCGAGACTTTGTTGCGCGGTATAAACAGCATTCGCTGCGTTCGCGCGGGTGGTATCGATATTCTTCTCCCAGTCTCGATCTGGACTCATCGCATTGGCGTAGTTCTCCTGAGCGTTGATTAAGTTCGAAATCGCCTGTTCCAGACTGACCCGCGCAGAGATCGTTTGATCCACGCCCGCTTTCACCACCGTATTGTTGTAAGAAGTCCGGGCGCTGAGCAGATTTGCCTGGGCGAGTGCGATTTCGTCCTCGTCCGGTTCCCAGTTGAGCAGTTCAGCCAGCGCACGCTGCGCGGCATCCAGATCCGCCTGCGCCTGAAGGAGGGCGAGTTCAGCCTGTGGCTGCGCCACGGCCAGCGTCTGTGCGGCTTGCATCACCTGCACCTCGGCGGCAGCGACGCTCTGTTGCGCGTCCGCGTCGTCAATCCAGCCAAGCACATCGCCCGCTTTGACCTCATCGCCGACATCAACGAGGAGTTCCTCCAAGACGCCGCTGGCGCTGAACGTCAGGTTCATTTCGGCAGAAGCGACCAACTGCCCCGACCCCGCCGCCGTGATCGAGAGATTCCCCACTGTCACAGTGGCTGTCTGTACCGCGTTTGTGGTTTCCACCACGGCCTGCGGCGCAAACCAGTTCTTGTACGCGATATAGCTCCCTACACCCAAAACCAGAACCAGCGGCACAATCCATAACAGCTTCTTTTTCCACATACGCTCTCCTCCTGGAAAATGAGTCGAATTCCAGTTTATAGTTTAGCCAGCCTGTCTGTGAGCAACCCAAGAAAGCGCTTAGAGTTTCCTGAGAAAATCACGCGTTTTCTCAGCGAATTCTCAGGAACTTCCCAGGAAGCTCACAGGTATGGGAGTATAATGAAGGTAGACGGTAGACGGGGAGACAGACCCTGTCTACCGTCTACCAAAGAGAGGATCTATGGACAAAGTATTGATTGTGGACGACGATGTAAAGTTGCTTAAGATGTTGGAGCGAACGCTGGTGTACGAGGGCTTCGATCCGGTGACGGCTGCCGATGGTGAAGAGGCGCTGGACAAGGCCTACCGGGAGCGACCGGACGTCATCATCCTCGATTGGATGCTGCCGAAATTGAACGGTATCGGCGTGCTCGAAGCCCTACGGCAGGAGCACAACGAGACGCCAATCCTGATGTTGACGGCCCGCGACGCCGTGCAGAACCGCGTCGAGGGCCTGGAGCGCGGCGCAGACGATTATCTCATCAAACCCTTCGCCTCAATGGAACTCGTAGCGCGCGTCCGCGCCCTGCTGCGGCGCACCAACAAGGGCAGCCAAACCGTCCTTGCGTTTGCCGATCTCACACTGGACACTGCTGCGCGTCAAGTGCGCCGTGGCGAACGGCTCATCCCTCTTACCCCCACCGAGTTCGACCTGTTGGGTGTCCTGATGCGCCACCCACAGCAAGTCCTGGAACGGCGGCAACTGCTCACCCAGGTCTGGGGCTACGATTATGTGGGCGATGACAACGTGCTCGAAGTCTACATCGGCTATCTGCGTAAGAAGACCGAGGCCGAACGAGAGCCGCGTCTCATTCAAACCGTACGCGGCGTGGGGTACGTGCTGCGGGACGATCCGCCCCTTAATCCCCCTCTTCAGGGGAAAGAAATAGCATCCCCCCCAATGGGGAGGGACTGAGGGGGGGGAAATAATGTCCATCCGCCTGCGTCTGACACTGCTCTACAGCGCCATTCTTGCTTGTACATTGGCGCTTTTTAGCGTCGCGCTCTACGTAGCGCAGAGCCAGTATACGCTCAACCTGGTCCGCAACGACCTGGCGAAAGTCTCCGAACCCATCGTCAATGGATTGACGCACGCACAACGCAATTTCGGTTCGCCGATGCCGATTCCCTGGATCGCTCAACGTGAAGGACCGGAAGGCGATCAAGCGCGCGAGGTTCTACAACCGTTGGTTAGAGAGCGACGCCCGCGCGATATGGTGCGCATCCTCGACGCCGAAGGGAATGTCCTAAATCTGCCGATGATCGGCGAGATAGTAGAACTATCGCTCAGTGAGCAAGGTCTCGCCCACCTCAAGAACGGCGAAATCTGGGAAGAAATCGCACACGATGAAGAAGAGCGACTGTTCATTTACAGCCAACCGCTGATTATCAACAATGAAGTTGCCGGCATCGTACAGGTCGCCCGCTCACTGGGTGACCGCGACCGCTCGCTGCGCTCCCTGGGCGTCACGCTGCTGGTGGGCAGCGCGCTCACCACCCTCATCGCGTTTGGCATCGGCTGGACACTTTCCGGCGTCACGCTACGGCCCATCCATCGCATCACCCAAACCGCGCGCGAAATTGGCGAGTCGCGCGATTTCGCCTCCCGCGTCGAACACAGCGGGCCGAACGACGAGTTAGGCCGTCTGGCAACGACATTCAATACCATGCTCGAACACCTGCAAGACGCCTACCAGCAAGTGGCGCACGCGCTCCAGGTGCAACGGGATTTCGTCGCCGACGTTTCCCACGAACTGCGCACACCGCTCACAACCATCCGCGGTAACCTGGCGCTGCTACAACGCCGCCCTTCCATCCCGCAAACCGAACAAGACGATGTTCTTGAGGACCTCATTAGTGAGAGCGAGCGGCTGAGCCGTCTCGTCAGCGATCTGCTCATTCTGGCGCGCGCCGACGCCGGACGCAAGCTGGAACTAAAGCCGGTCGCCATCGCGCCACTCGTGGATGAGGTGTGCCGCCAGGCACGTCTGCTGGCTCCCGAACGCGACATCTGCTATACAGATAGCGACGACCTGACCGTACAAGCCAACGAGGATGCGCTTAAACAGGTGTTGCTGATCCTGCTGGATAACGCCATCAAGCACGGAAAAGGCGCCATCTATGTCGACGCTGAAGAGCGCGCGCAACAAGTCGTCTTGTGCGTCCAGGACGATGGGCCAGGGCTGTCGCCGGAGATGCAGCGGCGCATTTTCGACCGCTTCCAGCGCGGCGACGTCTCGCGCTCCACGCCGGGCTTTGGCCTGGGCTTGGCCATCGCCCGCGCGCTCACCGAAGCGCAGCACGGCTCCATCGCCGTCGAAAGCGACCTCGGCAAGGGCAGCCTGTTTACCATCACGTTGCTAAAAACATCGAAATGAAAACCCCTCAACGGATTTAGCGGTTCGAACGGATTGTTATGTCCTCAACAGGTTCTGTGGTATAATAGATAAGAATCATACATATATATTTTTCGTTGAATCAGCTCGACCCATTGAAAAAGGAGTGGCCATGCCAAATCGCCTGATCGCCGAGAGCAGCCCGTATTTGCAGCAGCACGCCCATAATCCAGTGGACTGGTACCCGTGGGGTGAGGAAGCCTTCGCTAAAGCCGAGGCCGAGCAGAAGCCGGTGTTTGTCAGCATCGGCTACTCGACCTGTCACTGGTGCCACGTCATGGCGCACGAATCCTTTGAGGACGTGGAGACCGCGAACATCCTCAACACCAACTTCGTCAGCATCAAAGTGGACCGCGAGGAGCGTCCCGACCTCGATCACATCTATATGGGCGCAGTCCACGCGCTCACCGGCAGCGGTGGCTGGCCGCTCTCGGTGTTCCTGACGCCCGATAAGCAGCCATTCTACGGCGGGACGTACTTCCCCAAAGAACCGCGCTACGGTATGCCGTCCTTCACCCAACTGCTACTCACCCTCGTCGAAGCGTGGCACCAGCGCCGCGATGAGTTGCTCGCCGGCGGGCAGCAAATCCTCGACATCCTCCACCGCCAACAAGGCTTGCCCGCCGCCGGGAACGCGCTTGCGGGTAAGGCCGGTGAAGCTATCGAACGCGCCTACCGCACCCTGCGCCAGCAGTTCGACCAAACCCACGGTGGTTGGGGCGGCGCACCGAAGTTCCCGCAGCCTATGGCGCTGGAATTCCTGCTGCGCTATCACCACACGACCGGCGATCCGGCGGCGCTCGCGATGGTCACACAGACGCTTGAGATTATGGCACGCGGCGGCATCTTCGACCAACTCGGCGGCGGCTTCCACCGTTACACTGTGGACGCAAACTGGCTCGTTCCGCACTTCGAGCGGATGCTCTACGACAACGCGCAACTCGCGCGCGTCTACCTGCATGCATGGCAGGTGACTGACGACCCGCTCTTTCGCGCCGTCGCCGAGGAAGTGCTGGACTACGTCCAACGTGAGATGACGGACACCGCCGGCGGCTTCTACGCCGCGCAGGACGCCGACTCCGATGGCGAAGAAGGCCGCTTCTATCTGTGGACGCCAGCCGAAATCCAGGCCGTGTTCGGCGGCCCGGCGGAACGCTTTCTGGCGCGCTACGGCGTGACGGAGGCCAGCAACTTCGAGGGGCAGAATATCCTTACGTTCGGCGGAACGTTCGATGAACGCGAGGCGTTGGCAGCGGCGCGACGGCGGCTATTCGACGCCCGCGAGCAACGCCCCCACCCCCACCGCGACGAGAAAGTGCTCGTCGCGTGGAACGGTCTGATGCTCGCCGCCTTCGCCGAGGCCGCGTGGGCGCTGCAACACGACGACTATCGCGTGACCGCCGAACGCAACGCCGCTTTCCTGCTCGACGCGCTATTCACCTCAGACGGGCGCTTGTGGCGCAGTTGGAAGGACGGGCAGGCGCAAATTCCGGGCTTCCTTGAGGACTACGCGAACCTGAGCGAAGGCTTGCTGGCGCTGTACCAGGCGACGTTCGATCCGCAATGGTACCACGCCGCGCGCGGGTTGGTCGAGACGCTGCTAACACACTTTGCGGCAGACGCCGCGGCATCTGCCGGGTTCTACGACACCGCCGATGACGCCGAAACCCTCGTCGTGCGCCCGCGCAGCACACAGGACAACGCCACGCCTTCCGGTAACGCCATGGCGGCGACCGTGCTGCTCAAGCTGGCGCGCCTGTCCGGGGAACCACGCTACGTAGAAATCGCGCAGCGCAGCCTGGACGCCATCGGCGACATTGCGGGACAGCACCCGCTGAGCTTCGCGCAGTGGCTCATCGCATTGGAGAGCGCCCAGGCGACACCCACGGAGATCGCCATTGTTGGGGAGGTTGAGGATACGCAGACCTTCCTACACGCGCTCGGTGCAGGCTACCAGCCACACCGCCTTATCGTCGTAGGGACAGACGAGACACTGCCCCTGCTCCGTCACCGTCCGATGCTCGACGGGCAGGCGACGGCTTACGTGTGCGTTGGGGGGACGTGCAGACCGGCCGTTACACAGGCGGAGGCGTTGCAACAGTAGCCACGATTTCCAAATCGCGTGACTCACACAGACGCCATCTGCAATGCCGACGGCGCAAAAATTTCCCGCAGCCGTCCGGCTAACGACACGGATTCAGGCTGCTCGACCACCTGGAAAAACGCCGTCAACGGAGCGCGGCGGAGCAACGTCATCGCCAGAGTTTGAACAGGCGCCGGCGCCCGCGACAACACATCCAGGGTGAGTGGGGTATGCGCGCTGGCGCGCACCATCGCTTGATAACTGACGATAATCAGTTTGAGCGGATGCTGTGTTTTAGGGTTGTAGTACAACACGATATTGTCCGTGAGTTCAACGCCCGCGTGTGGTTGCGCTTCACTTTCGGCAAACGTGACCGAAAGAATATCCCCTTCTGTATCATAATGAATTGCTTTCATCGTTTCACCATCTTTCAATCAAATACGCCGTCAACACAAAGTTGTTGGCTCCGGGCGGCACACCTTGCCAACCAAATTTCACCACCACAACCATATCGGTGTAAGGCGCAGGCAAATTGCCGCACGCATAACTATACTTAAATTTGGCCGGATCATAAGCATCTTGATTGACACTGCTGCAAAACTCCTACGGGGATTCGTCCGTTCAGCCCGTTGGTGCCACCTTCACCCGCGCCGCCATCGCCGCCGCCTCGAGGATTGCCGCCAGCATACTGTCAGGATGCGCGATGCCGCGCCCGGCGATGTCGAAGGCCGTGCCGTGGTCGGCGGAGGTACGGATGAGCGGTAGACCGAGCGTAATGGTGATGGACTGCTCGAAGCCGTGCGTCTTGACCGCGATGTGGCCTTGATCGTGGTACTGGCACACCACCACGTCGTAGTCGCCGCGCACCGCCTGGAAGAAGACGGAGTCGGCAGGGATCGGGCCGCGCGCGTCGATGCCCTGGTCCTGCGCCGCCGCCACCGCCGGCGCGATGATATCCAGCTCCTCGCGCCCCATCAGGCCGTTGTCGCCGTTGTGCGGGTTCAGTCCGGCGACGGCAAGTCGTGGCTGCGGGAAGCCGAGCACTTTCATCCCCTCGTGCGTGAGGACAATCGTATCCAGCACGCCGTCAATCGTCAGATGATCGGCGATGCTGCGGAACGGGATATGGCGTGTGACGTGGGTGACGCGCAGGCCGGGCGTCGCCAGCATCGTCGTGCAGCGCGGGGTGTGGGTGACATCGGCGAGGATTTCCGTGTGGCCGATGTAGTCGAAGCCCGCCAGATGCATCGCTTCCTTGTTGAGCGGCGCGGTCGCCACGGCATCCACCGCGCCGGACATTGCCAGCTCGGTCGCCTTGAGGACGTATTCCACCGCCGCGCGCCCGGCTTCCGTCGAAATCTGTCCAAGCGGCGCATCGGCAGGATCGAGATTGCCCAAGTCGAGTAGCGTGAGCGTTCCAGCGTCGAACGTCGCGTCCTCGGGCTGAGTGATGACACGGAGCCGCGGAATCGGAACGCCGAGCCGCGCCTCCGTCAACGCACGCGCATCACCGATAACGAGCGGGCGGCACACGTCCCACACTTCTGGCAAAGCCAGCGCCTTCACGACAACTTCCGGGCCAATGCCGGCGACGTCGCCGAGGGTGATTGCTATTAGGGGCAAATTGTCTGTCATTGCATACTCCTATCGTGGATTTCAAATACCTTGTTATCTCCGCAACACTCGTGTGAACATCCGTGGTATATCGTGCATGACGACAGCGCGCAGATAATCGAGTGTGCGATGATCGTCTTCGGCGGGGACGCGGGCGTAGATGAGTGTGGAAACGAGGGTCATCGCCAGCGCCCACGCGAAGAGAACGGTGAAGGCGTGAATCTGCAAACCGCCTACAACCACATCCAGCCCGGTGAGGGCGCGCAATACCCATCCGGCGAGAAACGGCGCGATTCCGCCCGCCAGCCCCGATCCAGCGTACCACAGCGAGGTGTAGGCCGTCCGCTCCGCCATCGGCACCACGTCGTTGAGGAACCAGCGGAAGCTGCCGATGCCCAATCCAACGCTGATTGCGCCGGCCGCGAACGCCAACGCGAGACCCAGTGCGAGCGTAACTGCGCGTCCCGGCGGCAACACCAGCCAGATCACAGGCAGTGCGCCAAGCGTTCCCAACGTCGTCAACGTGAGCGGTTTACCGCCGTAACGGTCAGCAGCCCAACCCCAGTACATGCTCGTGACCAGCGCGCCCACCGTGCTCGCCACGTCAAACAACACGATCTGGCCTTCGGGAATCAACAACCGCTCGCGGGCGAACAATGGCAAGAACGAGTACACCGCCATCGCCAGCAACGACGTCATCACGCCAGACAAGAAACCGACGAAACGCCGGTCGCGCATCGCCGTGCGCATCGCCCGCCACGTCTCGCACGTCGAAGGGACTGGCGTGGGATGTTCGGCGGGGATTGCCGTGCTGCACAACACCGAAACGACGCCTGCCGCGCATGCCACGCCGATCAACACCTGGTAACGCCCGTAGCCCGTTCCCCGGCTCAACACCCAACTCGCCGCGAGCATCACCAGCGCCGACGCCAGGCTGATGACCACGTTGTTCATGCCCCCCACCCGCCCGCGCACCGCGTCGGGGATGAACTCGCGGCTCCACGGGTAGTACGCCGTTTCCGCCGTCGCCCGCAGCATAGCGAAAATAAAGAGGACGATGACTGTGTAGGCAAACAAAGTCCCCATCCCCCATCGCCCCAACACCCACGGCGCGGCGAGCATCAGCAGCATCACGAACTTGCGCACACCGTAAAACGTCACGTAGGTGCGCTTCAGCCCAAAGCGCGTCACCGCCCCGGAGATGAACGGCGCAACCAGGCCGCAGAACGGGAAGAGCGAGAGCAAAAAGCCGATGCGCGCCTTATCCAGGCCCAGATCGGAGAGAAACAGCACGAACACCGACGAACCGAACGTCAGCATAAAAAAGACCGCGTTCAGGCCGTGGTGCGCGAGGAACCACCCCAGGTAACGCGGCATCGATTGCACACGCCAACCCGACGAACGCCCGGCAACATCGTCCATCCACAATCCCCTTTACAACAAACCGCGAATCTCGCAAATCTGCGCGAATCTTACAGAATTAGCGAAGATTCGCGTGATTCGCGGTCAGGATGATAAGTCACTCAAGCGGGTGATAGTGGACGTTCAGGCCGTCGAGGCGTTGCAGGTGGACGGCGAGGCGGGCAAGGAAATCCGCGTAGTCACGGCGCTCGGCCGGCGTCCAGACGGCTTCGGCAAGCGCGCACAGTCGCGGGAAGGCCATGTACTCGACGTGTTCAGGCGTAGCGATGTATTCCGTCCATATCTGCCCCTGCCCACCCAGGACGTGATGCGCGTACTCGGCGTCGATCCCCTCACATACCGGTTCGAAGGCGTACGCCCCTTCCAACGGCAGGAAACCGCCAATCGCCAACGGCTCGGTTTCGCGGTCATCCGATTGGTAGTAGTCGAAGTAGGTGTACGTATTGGGCGCCATGACCACATCATGCCCGGCGCTGACCGCCGCCACCCCACCCTTGACGCCGCGCCACGACATCACCGTGGCGTTTTCGGCCAGGCCGCCTTCGAGGATTTCGTCCCATCCCAGCAAGCGCCGGCCCTTCGCCGTGAGATAGGCATCCATCTGCCGGATGAAGTAGCTTTGCAATTCCTCTTCGTCGCGCAGGCCAAGCGCCTGCATGCGCGCCTGAGCCGCCGGACTCTCACGCCACTGCTTCTTGGGCGCTTCATCGCCGCCGACGTGGATGAATTCGCTGGGGAACAGCTCCAGCACCTCATCCAGCACATCCTGGAGAAAGGCGAGCGTGCTCTCCTCGACGTTGAAGACGTTTTCGCTGATGCCCCAGTACGTGCGCACCTCCAATGGCTCAGTGAGATTTCCGAGTTCCGGGTAGGCCGCAATCGCTGCCTGCGCGTGACCGGGCATCTCGATCTCCGGCACGACGGTGACATGGCGCGCCTGCGCGTAGGCCACCACCTCGCGGACATCGTCCTGCGTATAGAACCCGCCGTGTGGGACGCCGTCGAAGACCAACTCGGTGTCGCGCTGCAAGCGACCCATCAACGTCTCCTTGCGCCACGCGCCGATCTCGGTCAGCCGGGGGTATTTCTTGATTTCGATGCGCCAACCCTGATCCTCGGTAAGGTGCCAGTGGAAGACGTTGAGCTTGTGCAGCGCCAGCAAATCGATGTAACGCAGCACGAACTCCTTGGGCATAAAGTGACGGCACACATCCAACATCGCGCCACGCCAGCCAAAGCGCGGGACATCCTCGATCTCCACGCACGGCATCGTCCAGGCGACGTCCTCAACCGGCGCGGAACTGAAAACCTTCGGCGGCAGCAGTTGGCGCAGTGATTGCGCCGCGTAGAACAAACCGGCCGGCTGCGCGGCGCGCGCTGTTACTGAGGACAGCGTCACACGCACGGAATAGCCTTCCGCGCCGAGATGCGCCAGGCTCTCGTCCAGCACAAACGCAATCAGCGGCTTCTGGTCATCAACCTCGGCCACAACCGGCAGCACAAATCCCATCGCGGGTGCGAGTTGCGCCGCAAAAAGACCGGCGACTTCGGCGGCAGCCCCAACAGCACACAACGTCGTTTCCGGCGTCACCACAAATTCGCCCTCACCCGGTACCACGCGCGAGGGTGCAGGCACAATCGTTATCTTCGACATAGCGACCTCCATTTTTTGTTATTTGCACACGAGGCCCTCAGGGCTATTACCCTGAGGGCCTTGCCAAGAAGTAGTTGGATTCTCTATCGATTCGTCAAATTAGTCAACTGCCTCACCCCATGCCGCAATCGTCGCGCCAATGTCAAGAGAACCCGATTCAACGTCCATCCGCGAGGACAATTGGCAAATAAACCCAAAAACCGCTGCGTTCTACAACGCCGATCCCTACGACGGCTCCTCTGCCCTCCTCCACCGTCACCGATCCGCTCTGCGCAGACAGGCCCATGGGCAGGTCAGGCGTCAATGTGTACGTCCCCGCTGCGAGTCCGCGGAAGGTATAGCGGCCATGCGCATCCGTCGCCACTGTTTGCTCGTCCAACAGTGAACCTCCCGTCAGTGTGACCGGCACGCCCGCCAGCGGCGACTCCCACGGCTGGCGGATACCATCGCCGTTGCCGTCCAGCCAGGCCGTGCCGCGCACTTCGCCCGCGGGCACGGCTGGCAGTTCCACACCTCCATGCGTCGCAGGATTGACCGTCACAGAATTGGTTGCCAGCCACCAGGGGGTAATCGTGTAATTGCCATCCGCCACATCCCAAAAACGGAACATGCCCAATACCGTGCGCTGCACGCCCACTCCGGCTACCGTCACCGTAATCGGCGTCATCACCAACGGCTCGTCGGCACTGCGACGACCGTCGCCATCCCAATCGTCATACACCGCGCCGGAGAGCTGGGCCAACGGGCGCAGGGCCACCACCAATGCCCCGCCATTGTTCAGCGTGAGGGTTTGTGGGGACACGGGTGCATATCCTGCCGGTGGAGTCAGACTGACGGTGTAGTCGCCGTCCGGCAGGTTGGGCAAGTTGAACTGCCCTTGCGCATCCGTCACGGCGCTGGCTGAGGTCGCGCCGGTCAGGTTAATGATGACGTCGGAGACGCCGGTCTCGCCGCGCCGCAGCCAGCCGTCGCCGTCTTCATCGGCGAACACCTGCCCGCGCAACGCCCCAACAAAACGGAAAGCCAGCGGCGGCAGGACTACATTTTCCCCATTCCCCCAGACGGATACCGTGTTGTTATGCAGAGGCGCGTACCCCGCCGGCGCGACCACCGCCAACGTCTGTGCTCCATTCCCCAGACCGATGATGACGCCGGACGTATCGCCGCCCACGCTGACGCCGGACAAAGCCGGTTCGTCGTCGTCCCAGGCGCCGTTCAAGTTGTCATCGCGGAAGGCCGACCAGTGGACGATCGCGGTTGCGCTGGCGCTCAGAATTTGAGCATTGCCTCCCACCGGAACCAGCGTAATATCTCGCTGCCAGTAGCCGGGATGCCAGAAGATAGCCCCGCTCGTTGTTTGGTAACTGAAATTAGTGCCTGTGGCCGGTTGGTTGCTTTGCTGGTAGCCGCTGAGTTGGCGGGCAGCGATGCAGTAAGCCAGGCTGTTGCCCGGCAGCATATTGGTCAGCAGTTTGTAATCGCCGTTGATGTCGCTGGTCGTCTCCAGACCCTGCCAGGCGGGGCTACTCGGCTGGCAGCCGCCATCGGGCGTCCACTGGTAGTAACCGACGCGAATCCCGGCCACGCCCGCGCCGCCGCTGGTGACGCGACCGAATACAGTGTTGTAATTGTGGTCGCTGCCGCCCTGGTAAATGCCGATGTTGGCTTGCACCGGCTGCGTACCGGGTAGGAACCAGCCCGGCGCTTGGGTCAGGCTGTCGCTGGCGCTGGCTGCCTGGCTGACGTACATATCCACTGTCACGAGATAACGCACACCGGCGTTCAAGTTTGTGAACAGGTAGAACCCGTTAGCGTCGGGCGTGGCGATCTGCACCGGCAGGCCGCCATCGTTCAACAGGCTGACCACGTACCCGGTCGCGGCCGCTTCGCCACTGTCCCGCTGGCCGTTCAAATTGTCATCCAGGTAAACCACGCCGCTCAGGTAGCCTAATGGGTTGAGCATCAGGTTTTGCTGAATGTTCTGCCCTACGGTGTAGTTGACCACCGGTTCGCTGGCCAGCAGGTAGCCCGGCGGCAGAACAGAAATGCTCAGGCGGTATTGGCCGATGGGTAGGTTGGAAAACTGATAAAAGGCATCGCTGCACCAGCCGGCGCAGCCGGTCGCCGCCACCGTGTCGTAGGTTTGATTGGTCGCCACGTTGGTCAGGCGCACCGTCGTTCCTCCCATGGCCCCATCCGGGCCAATGACGGCGCCGTTGATACCGCCTGCCACCCGCGCTGCTACCTTGCGCGTGGTCACACCCGATCCCATCACCACATTGATCGGCAGCGCCGCACTGATTTCATATCCCGCCGGGGCGACCACGTTCAGGCTGTAATTGCCCGTTGCCAGGACGAAGGTTGCGCCGTTCTCGCTGTAACTTTTGGTTTGCCCGCCCACCGTAGCTGCGCCGCTGCTCAGGAACGGTTCGTTGCTGTCGTGGCTGCCGTCGCCGTCCACATCCCAGAAGACCTGCACCAACAGCGTCCCCTGGGCATAAACCGGCAGTAGCACCGGCATACCGCTGTTCTTGGGCATGGCCGCGCCGTTGAGATTGGCCGGGGCCACGTTGGGTGGCAGGTTGGCGGTCACAATTTTGACGCAGCCTGGCGAAGTGCCCGGCGCAGCCGCAGCGGTCAGCGGGCTGTTCGACGTTGCCTGCAGGGTCAGTGGATTGGTGAACAGCGCCAGTCCATCGCTGTTGGTCAGCTTTGTCTCGATAGGCGCTGCGAGGCCACCGCACAACTGGCTGTACAATTCCACGCCGATGTTGCCCAGGCGCTGCTCGGTTGGGTCAAGCTGGCCGTTCTGGTTGGCGTCCACAAAGACGATGGCGCGCGGGCGGTTGTCGTTGGGCGGTAACGGGAATTGCACCCAAGGCACGCTGCCGCTGGCCGGGACGACGGCGATGCGCGTCAATGGCAGGTCGGGCGTGGTCATCTCCACCCGGTATTCGCCACTGGTGATAGAGAGGACAGTGAATGAACCATCGGAAGCGGTGGTGAGGCTGGCGATGGGTGTACCGGTCAGGGTGGAAACGGCGATCTCCGCCCCGGCGTGGGGGTCGTCTATACCCACGTCGTAGCTGCCGTTGTTGTTCCCGTCGTAGAAGGCGTACCCGGTCAGGATGCGGTTTTCGGCGCGGGTGTAGCCGAAATCGAGATACTCCGGCGAGCCAAAGCCGGTCAGGTTGCGCCAGGCGGACGTAGCCGTCTGCGGGACGAAACCGCCGGGGAAGTTGATCTCCACGCGGTAATTGCCCACCGGCAAGTTAGGGAAGGCGTAGTAACCGGTGGTCCAACCTGTGCTGATGGTCGTGACCGTCGTGCTGATCACCGTCCCGGCGGCGTTGTAGAGCGTCACCGGGATGTCGTTGTTGCTGGGGATGTTGGTTTCGCTGCAATAGTCGGTGTTGCCACGCACCCCCAACGGATAGCAGCGATCCCAATAGGCGTAACCACTGATCGTTTGCAGGTTACTGGGGTTGAAGGGGTAGTTGACCTCGGCGTGGGTGTCACCGTCGAGGGTGACGACGCCGGAATTTTCCGGCCAGCCCGGTTCGGCGGGGATGATGACGACTTCGTAACTGCCCGGCGGCAGGTTGGTGATCACCGTTGCAGGGGCGGTAGCAGTCAGTTGAACCGTCGTGACCAGGCTGCCATTGGCATCGTAGATTTCCACCGTACAGGCGAACCCCACCCCGCCCACCCGACATTCCACCGCCAGCGACTGCGCCGGGGTGACGCTGAAGGTGACGTTGCCAAAGGTGTTGTTGGTGACGACGACGGTGCGCGATGTGGGGGAAACGATCGTGTTGGGCGGCAGGTATTCGGGCAAAACGGTGACGGTGTACGTCCCGGCATCCAGGTCGGCCCAGGTCTGGCCGTTCAAGCCGGTGACCAGGGTCTGGTCAACAGAATCACCCTGCAAACGAAAGAAGACGGAGCCTACCGGCAAGCTCTGGCCGCCAATCGTTTGCTGGGCGTGGACGGTCAGACGGCCGCGCCGCTCTGCCAGCCAATTTTCCACCATAAAGCTGTTGGGCGGCAGAGGAAAGACGCGGAAGCCAGCGCTGCTGCCCATGACGTAGGGGAACGGCGGATTGATGCCTAACCCTTTATTCTCACTCGGCTCTTGCTCGATGAAGGCATAGTCGCCGTTGGCGTCGGTGCTGGTTACGCGGTAAGGTGGGGCGATGTTCAAGCTGGCGTTGGGCACGCCCGCGCCGCCGCTGTTGATCACGCGCCCGCTGACCGTGCCACCGCGGGCAAAGGGGGAATGGTAATTCAGCAGCGGATCGTCCTGATCGAGCCAGATGTTGAAACCGCCCAAACGGCGCTCCGACGGAAAGAAGCCGGGGGCGTACATCAGCAGCACATACGACCGCTCGTGGGGCAGGAGCAGGCTGAAAAGGCCATTGACGTCGGTGGTGATGGTCTGTTGCAGGAATTGAAAACCATAGTAATCGAGTTGTAATCCGGCCAGCGGTTCTTCGTCCGGTTCGGGGAAGCCGGAGCCGTCCACGTCCACCCAGGCTCGCCCGGCGATAATGCCGAAGCCGGCCGGGGGCGTTTCGTGCAGGCCAAAATCCACCACGGTGCCGCCGTTATCGCCCATGGGCACGGGGATGGGGTTGGCGGTGATGGACGTCATGTTTGGCGCGGCCGCGCTGACGGTGTACAGGCCCGGTTCGGGGGTGAAGAGTTGGTAACGGCCGTCCGCATCGGTGGTTGTTTGAATCGTCCCGGTAGGGCCTACTGCGCTGACCGTGATGCCCGCCAGCCCGCCTTCGCCGATGCCCAACCTGCCGTCAAGGTCCAAATCTTGCCAGACACGGCCATTGATATTGGCCGCTTCCACCACCGCAAGAACGGTCTGCGCCTGGGTGCTGCTGCTGTTGTTGCTGGCGCTGACGGTGGCGGTGTAGACGCCGGGCGTGGTGTAAATGTGTTCGACGAACGCTCCTGCGGCCAGGTTGCCATCGCCCAGATTCCATTGATAACTCACACCCGTCCCGGCGGTGATGCTGGCCGCGAAGGTGACAGGATCGTTGCTGTAGCCGGAACCGGTGTGGGCGGCGGCCAACCCCTGGATGGGCACATCGGCCACACCGCCAGCGGCGTAAGCCAGCGAGAACTCCGACGTGCTGCCGTCGGCGTGGGTGGCGGTGGCGGTGACGAACTGGTTGGGCGGGATGGTGACAGGCAGGATCACGTCGAATTCGGCGTCCCCGTTGGCGTCGGTGGTAACGCTGGCCGCGCCGAGATAGAATTCCCCTTCGCCATATCCGGTGGGATCGGCCTCAGAACTGTAGTAGAAGTCCAGGATAAACGTCGTGTTAGGATTACTATTGAGTGTACCCTGAATGACCGTCGTGCCGTCGGCATATCCCTGGGCAAAAGTGATGATGGGGTAATTTTGTAGATTGTTGCCGCCGGTGTCCGGATCGCCATCATCATTCACATTCACGCCATCGGGCCAGCGCAGGTCAATGCCCAGGCGCGAGTTGGCGTAGATACGGTTGCCGCGAATAGTGTTGCGTAACGCTGTGTTGCCCACCAGCACGCCGTTGTAAAACGCCGCCGACGCGCCATTGTTGGCGATGATATTGGCTTCACCGGGGCCGGCGCCGCCGATCTGGTTGTCGCTACCGGAAAGATTGATGCCATGCTGCCCATGGCCCAATGGCGTGACGCCATCCGCGCCCACGCCGATGCGATTACCAATAATGACCATCCCGGAAGAAGCGCTGCTGATCCCATCAATGGTGTTAGCGGCGATGACGTTGTCGCGGATGATGACGGGGACGGCCGACGAACCACTGATGCCGTAGTTGTTGGGCAGCGCCGCCAGCCCGGTGGCGTCCACCCCCAGCCAGTTCCCGGCAATGATGGTCGGTGGCGCGGTGGGGTTGGATAGGTTGTTGAAATAGATGGCCGAGATCGAAGTCTGGGCATTGCCGGAGATCAGATTGCGTTCCAGATCGTCGGAGACGCCGTCGCTGTTCGTGCCGATCCGGTTGCCGTAGCCGCCTACTACGATGCCGGCGCGCGGCGCGCCGCCGTAGCCATTGGCGATGGCGTTCATGCCGGTGATGTCCGTGCCAATTTTGTTCCCAGCGACGACGTTGTTCAGTGCCCCGGTTTGCTGGAGCATGACGCCAAAATCAAAGTGGCCTGAGATCAGGTTGCCTTCCAATGCGTCGGAAACGCCGTCACCGTCCGTGCCGATGACGTTATCCTCGGTGACATAGACGCGCACACCTTCCACCTGAATACCGACGCTGGCCGTACCGCTGGCGTTCGTACCAATCAGGTTGCCGGAAACACGGTTATGGTGGCTGCGGTTGGTACTCGTGCCGGTCAGGTTGATGTTGTAGATGTTGCCGCTGATGACGTTGCCTTCCAGCGCATCGCCCTGCCCGTCGCCATCTGTACCGATGGTAGTGTAGCTGGCTTCCTGCACAAGAATGCCGGTAGTGGCGGCGGTGGTGCTGCTTGTGCCGATGGGGGCGGTTCCGGCCGCGTTCAGCCCAATCGTGTTGCCCATGATCAGGTTGCCGGTGGTGGCGGGCTGGTAAATCCAGATGTTTTGGTCGATGTTGGCGGAGATGACGTTGCGCTCGGCGGCGTCGTTCACGCCGTCGGCATTGGTGCCGATGCGGTTGTTGCTGGAGCCGCCTTCAATCCAGACGCCACGCTGGTTGGCGCTGCGGGTTTCTCCGGCAAAGTTGGTGCCGATGTAGTTGCCGTACAGCCAGTTGCCGCCGCCGCTGTGCAGGTAGATGCCGCTGGCGAAAGTGCCGGTGAAGCCGTTGATCACCAATCCGCGCACGATGCTGTTCCCGGCGGTGATGTGCAACCCTTTGATGCTGGAACCGGCTAACGCGCCGTTGAGTTCGATGAGGGGTGGGCCGGTATAGCCCGCGCCGCCCTGGCTCCAGCCGTCGATGGTGACGGGATCGGTGATGATAGGCAAGGCGCTGGCAGGTTGAATGGTCTGCTGGCTGCCGGTTGCGCCGATGGCGAAGGTGATAGTATCGGCACCAGGGTTGGCGTTGGCGTCGAGGATGGCCTGGCGCAGCGAACCAGGTCCGCTGTCGGCGGTGGTGGTGACGGTATAGGTGGCCGCAGAAACGAATTTACCCGGTATCACAACCAGGATAAGCGCAAGAACAATCAGCAAACGCTGCACAAATATGGCGAGACGGTGATTATCATCAACCAACTGAACGGCTTTCATTTTGCCCTCCCTGACGCCAAATCGTTATTTAATATATTATTATCATCATTATATAGTATATTAGATGTAGCGTCAATAGCCCCCAGGACCTACATCAAATCACTGCGGTCGAGTTGATACAAGGCCCCTAGAAGCACAGCCGGTTTGCACAATTCAAAAACCGTGCTAACATCATGGCGATTGACGAAACGACATCTCCGAGTCGAATCACCTAACGGCAATGCTTATGGTTTTCGACCGGTAGGGTACAGCGGGAAACGGCTGTGCCTCCCATCCTTGGAAAGGAGATGCGCCGCAGATTCCAACGCGTGCAACCACGCAGTATCGAACGGCGTCCCTTTCCGGGGACGCCGTTTTTCTATTAACGGTGATGGGTACCTGGTACTCTGTAACCAGGGTTTCCAATCACGAATTACCAATTACTTTTTTCAAGGGAACGCACCATGCAAAAAACTCGCTACCATTTCTCCACGCGCGATCTGCTGATGATGGCGGCGCTGGCTGCTCTGGGCGGGGTGGCGGGGACATATATTAGCGCCGCCGGACGTGTCATCAATTCCTTCATTGGAATTCCCGGTACGATGCAATGGGCCGCCGGGCTGCACGTCCTCTGGCTGACGTTGGCTGTGGGGCTGACCGGGAAACCGGGGACGGGGACCGTTACCGGCATTCTCAAGGGTTTCGTGGAGCTGCTCACCGGCAATCCCCACGGGCTGCTCGTCGTGCTGGTAGACGTCGTCGCGGGCATTCTGGTGGATGTGGGCTTCTTGCCCTTCCGTGACAAGGATCGCCTGCCCGGCTATCTGCTCGCCGGAGGATTGGCCTCACTCTCGAACGTTATTATCTTCCAATTGTTCGCCGTTCTGCCCGCCGACATCCTTTCCTATGGCGCAATCCTCTTGCTGGGTGTCGTGGCAGGGCTGTCGGGCGTCGTCTTTGCCGGGTTTCTGGGCCACGCGTTGATGCGCACCTTACGTCGCACCGGCGTCGTCAAAGATCGACCTGTGCAACCGGCGCAGGGCCTGCGGCGCAATCACGCCCAACTCATTCTGCTGCTCAGCGGGGTTTTGCTGGCCGGGACGCTGTTCGTCTACCTGCGCGGCGCGCTGCGTGGATCGGCGGAGATACCCATCGAAGGATCCGTGAACGCACCCTATACCTATCCCCAGGAACACGGCGATCTCCCGATCATCACTGCCGGAGACGCCGTGCGGTACACCGGCGTCTCCGTGCGCGAGTTGGTCGCGCGGGCGCAGCCACACGCAGATGCAGGACTGCTTCTCGTCCAGGCGACGGATGGGTATGCCTTCTTCATCAGCCTGAAGGAAGTGCAAGAAAATGATAATCTGCTGCTCGCTTCCCAGGGCAAAGGCGACGAAGCTTCATACGACATCGTCGGTGCAACGAATCCCAAGGCGCAAGTGCGCGGGGTGAGTCGTCTCACCTTTATCGCGGCAACGACACTCGAAATCACCGGCGCGCTCGGTAAGCCCGCGCCGTTCGATCCCGACGAGTGGCAGTTTCAGATGGACAGCATCACGTTGGACGTGGGGAACGGCCCGCAAAAATTACAAGGCGCGTCGCTGGCGAAGGTGTTGCAGGCCCTCGAACCGGCGACAGAGGCAACAACGATCATTCTGCATACGGATGGCGATCCTGTCACAATAGCATTGAGCGATGTGATGGGCAGCGACGACGTGCGCATCTTCACCGTTATCGGCACGGACCGTATCACGTATGCCGTGGCATGGATGGACGGGACGGTCATCGCGCCGCAGGTGACGGGGATTGAGATAGACGGTAGACAATAAACGGTAGACGAGGGATAGGGAATTGAACAGATAAAGTCCAAAATTTGCTTCATCTGCTCAATCTGCTGACAGAAAAGATGATTACGATTCGAGATTTCTCTTATCGCTTTAGTGGCGGCGAGCGGTATGCGTTGCGCGACATCAACCTGGATATTGCGCCGGGCGAGTTCGTTGTGCTCACGGGGCCGTCGGGCTGTGGGAAGTCGACGCTGGCGCTGGCGTTGGGCGGGTTCCTGTTCAACCAATACGACGGTGAGGTCACGGGAGAAGTCAGCGTCGCGGGGATGGATGTGCGCCACACACCCATCTACGACGTCGCCGAAATCGTCGGGCTGGTGCAGCAGAACCCAGAGGCGCAGTTCTGCACGCTCACCGTACAGGACGAGATCGCCTTCGGGCTGGAAAACCGCTGCCTGCCACGCTCAGAAATCCTGGAAAGGATGGAGTGGGCGTTGAACGTCGTGGACGCGCAGCATCTCCGAGGCCGCGAACTTGCCACGCTCTCCGGCGGCGAGAAACAACGTGTCGCCGTGGCGGCGATGCTGGCGGCGCGCCCGCAAGTCTTGATCTTCGACGAGCCGACCTCCAACCTCGATCCCACCGCCACCGCGCAAATCTTCGACGTGATCGCCCGCATCCGTGAGGCGGAAGCAATCACCGTGATCGTCATCGAACACAAGATCGAATATTTGCGCCGCTTCAATCCACGCTGGTTGCGGATGGAGGGGGGACGGTTATCGGTAATGAGTAATCAGGGATTAGGGAACAAGGACCAATCCCCAATCCCTAGTCCCCAATTACCAGTTACCAATTACCAGTTACCAGTTACCAGTTACCAGTTCCGCGCACCATTGGTGAAAACCGAGCGCCTGCACGCCGGCTACAACGGGCATCATGTGCTGCACGACGTTTCGGTGGAGATTGGGCCGGGTGAATTCGTAGCAGTGATGGGCGACAACGGCTCCGGCAAGACGACGTTCTTGCAATGCCTGCTCGGCCTGCTCAAACCGGCGGAGGGCCGCGTCGAGGTGGCGGGACAGGACACGCGCAAAGCGCCGGTGTCGAAGGTAGCGCAGCGCGCGGCCTATGTCTTCCAGAACCCGGATCACCAACTGTTTGCCGAGACGGTCTGGCAGGAGGCGACGCTGGCCCCGCGCAATTTCGGCGCCTGGAACGGGGCAACTGAAGCGTTGGCGACGACGTTGTTGGACGAAGCCGGCCTGGGACAGCGCCACGACGATCATCCCTACCGGCTGAGCTACGGCGAGAAGCGGCGACTCAATCTGGCGGCGGTGTTGACCTACACGCCGGACCTATTCCTCCTGGACGAAATTCTCATCGGGCAGGACCCGGATAACGCGGTGCGGCTGCTCAATTGGCTGCAAGCGCGCGTCACTGCGGGCAGCGCGGTGGTATTGATCAACCACGCGCCGGAGATCGCGCAACGCTACGCTACCCGCATGCTCTTCTTCGAGGCCGGGCGGCTGGCGGTGGATGCGCCAATCGAAGAGGGGTTCACGCAGTTGGCGCGTATGGAACGCACTGCCTATCTCCCACCAGACCTGACAGGTTGTGCGAACGACGTTCGCCCAAAACCTGTCAGGTCTGAAACAAGGAACATAACCGATGGCTAATACGTCACGCATCACATATCAGGCCTCACGCCTCACGGATCACGTTTCCCGCAAAGCCACAGGCCGATTACGCCGCATCACCTACCAGCCGGGCGACTCATTCCTGCATCGCCTGCATCCCCTGGTGAAACTGGCATGGCTGGCGGGCGGCACGGCGGCGCTTTTTATCATCCAACAACCGGGGGGCGTGTTGGCCGTGCTCACGCTCGCAGTCATGACTTTTCCGCTCAACAATCTGAAGCTCCACAGGATACGCGGCCTGCGCCTCTTTGCCCTCACCGCGTTGTTGCTTTTCCTGACGCAGGTCTTTTTGACCAACACAGAAATGCCCCTGCTACAATTCGGCCCGCTGCATATCACGGCGGGAGGCATCGCCAGGGGCATCTACACGGCGGGGCGGTTATTGAGCGTGATCCTGCTCAGCTACCTGTTCGTACTGACCACCGAACCAAACGATCTGGGCTATGCGCTGATGCGGGCAGGGCTGCCCTATCGCTACGGCTTTATGTTGATCACGGCGCTGCGCCTGGTGCCGCTCTTCGAGCAAGAGGCGCAGACCGTCTACCAGGCGCAACTGGCGCGCGGCATCGCCTACGACCGAGGCGGCATCAAGCGCTTTTTCACCCTAGCCCGGCAGTTCTTCCTGCCACTGCTCGTCTCGGCGATGAGCAAGGTGGACGCGCTGGCGGTCTCGATGGAAGGCCGCTGCTTCGGCAAATACGCGCACCGCACCTTCCTGCGCGAAGTCACTTTCACCCGTCGGGATGGCGTCGTGATGGGCGTGTTGGTGGTGGGGATGGCGGTTTTGGTCATTCTCAGGTTTTGGGTCGTGGGTTGAGCGTTGTGGGTTGCAGATTCGCCCATTCGCTGATTCTTAACTCATAACTCGTAACTCGTAATTCATCCAGGAGTCGGTATGCAGAAACGTCGTTGGCTATGGATTTTAATCGCTGTTCTACTTGTCGTTGGCGTCGGCGCAATTGGGGTGAGTGTGGGGGCGCAGAGGCCGGTTCCGTGGCAATTGCTCACGCGCTTCCCGCTCGATGTGCTGGCGGAAGAGGCGTACATGATGAACGATTGCCTTTCGTGTCACGAACCGGCTAAGTTCCACACGTGTACGACCTGTCACGACGATCATGGCGCGATTGAGATGGAAAACGTGCCGTTCTACGCCGGGATCACGTTCGCGGGCGACGCGCCCAATCCGGGCTACGTGCTCATCAACGCCATTCTACCCTACCGCGCCCAGCCGAACACGCACCTGTCGCTGCTCGACTTCCTGGCGCAACAGGGCGTGGATGATTTCGAGAGCGTCACCATGGCCTCGGTGGATGGCGGCTTCATCACCATATCGCAGGAAAACCTCACGCCGAGCGGCCTGCTGATGCCCTATGAGGACGGTATCCGCTTTGCCGACGAAAACCTGCACATTTCCACGTGGCTCAAGGGCATCCGGCGCATCGTCGTGGTGGGGCGCGAGACGCCGCTGGTGATAGATGGACAGGCCACATCCATAGGACGGCTGCTGGTCGGCCCGACGCAGTTGGTCACACTCGAGCAAACTAATGTGATGCTCCAGAGCCTGGAGGACGGCGAAATCCGCCAGGCCTCGACCGCCTCCCGCGTCGAAGGTGCACCGGTCTCCGCGATTGTCGCCAATCTCGCGTTCGGCCAATTGATCGCACGTGATGCTTCCGGCACAGAGCACACACTGACCGCCGAAGACGCCCGCGGCGCGCTGCTGATCCAGTCACGCGGGCAGGTAACGCTGGCGCTGCCCGGTCGCGGGCGTTCGCAGTGGATTGCGGATGTGGTGGAGTTGCGGAGCAAGTGATGGGGATTGGTAACTGGGGATTGGTAATTGGGAATCGGTTGAGATGAACTGTAAGGTAACACACCCCCGTCTACCGTCTACCGTCTACCGTCTACTGCTCCTTTGCCTTGTGCTGGCGGGATGCGGGGGGGGATGGCAAACGACATTGGTCGGGCCGGATGGGGCAGAGACGATCATCAGCCGCGCGACGTGGCGTGATTTCAAAGAGTTTGGCGGAGAGGACAACAATCTTGAGGGAGATGACAGCCTGCTGCTGGAACGGGTACTATACCAGCAGGGCTATCACTTGATCGAAACGCTGACGTTGACCGATGTCGAGGGCGTGACACGGACGTTCGACTGGGCGGATGGCGCTTCCGGCGCGAGGTGGCACAAGGATGGCACACTCAATATCGCCGGGGAAACGCTGCGGGCCAGGCAGATTGTGGGCACTCCACCGGCACTCGCCAATGCCGTGACCGTCAGTCTGGCGGACATCGCGCCGACAGCAATGGCAGCCTTGGGGCTGCCCGCGCCTGCTCAAGCGACAGGGCGTGCGCTGACCGATGCAGGCGCCAATCATGTGCTGCTGCTTTTCCTCGACGGGTTTGGCTATCTGCGCTATATCGAAGCGCGCGACGCCGGTCTCACCCCCACGCTGGCGGCGTTGGGCGAACCACAGATTGGGCTGAGTGAGTATCCGCCAAGCACAGCCCTTGCTTCAGCGGTGATAGTCAGCGGTGCGCCGCCTGCCATCAACGGGACGGTCATCCGCGGCACGCGCACCACCGACGCAGAGACGCTCTTCGACGTGGCAACGCAGGCGGGACTGCGCGCCGTCGCCGTAGAGGGCAACGCGCTCGCCTTCAACCTGCGCAACGCAGAAACCACGCTGTCCGGCGACCGCGACAACAACGGCAGCACCGACGACAACGTGCTCGCGAACGCCCTGGCAGTGCTCGCAGAGGGTATGCCCGACATCCTATGGGTGCACTTCCACGGCATTGACGATGTCGGACACACCTACGGCCCGAACACGCCCGAAGACAGCGCAGCCATTGCCTACGTGGATGCCGCCGTGGGCAACATCCTCGCCGCCCTGCCGCCGGACACGCTCGCGCTCATCTTCGCGGACCACGGGATGCATCATGTCCAAGAAGAAGGCCGCCTGGGCAACCACGGGAATCTCATCGCACGGGATATGCTGGTGCCGGTGTGGGTCGTAGTCAAATAGTCAAGTAGTCGTTAGTCGCATAATTGATTAGTCAGATGGTTGCGTGTGGAGAATAGCGCAACCGAATATCCAAAATCGGAACTCTCAAATCAGAACAGGAGGAGGTTATGCACAAAAGACGAAACTGGTATTGGATGTTGGTCTTTGGCCTGGGACTGCTACTCGCCCTGACGGCTTGCGGTGGAGCGCCGAAAGTCGAGTGGACCCTGGAGATCAGCGGCGCGGTAAGCACGCCATTGACAGTGGACTATGGCACACTCGTCCAGATGCCACAGACAGACCTCAAGGACATCCTGATGCAGAAGTCGCTCGGCGAGGACGAGGTCGGCTCGTGGAGCGGCGTGGCGCTGACGGAAATCTTTGCCAAAGCGGGCGTGGGCGACTTTAGCTCAGTAACCGCCACAGCCGCGGACGGCTACGCGATTGAGATCAGCCACGACGAGCTGCAAAACGCGATCATCGCACTCAAGAAAGATGATACGTGGATCACCAAAGCCGAGCCGGATAAAGGGCCAATCCGCCTTGTCTGCCCGGAGACCCCGGCCAATCGGTGGGTGTTTCAGATTCAGAAAATCCAGGTCAATCCATAGAATCATGTTTCATGATTCGTGATTCGTAATTCAAACAGGGGGATAAGTCAGATGAAGAAAAGTTTGGTAGTCGTAGCATTGGTGTTGATGATGGTGTTGGCGGCGTGCGGCGGAAGCAACACGGCGGGCGGCGTTCCGGCAGACGCGGCGCTGAAAATCACCGGCAGCGTGAACAGCGAAATCGGCTGGAGTGAGAAGGATGTGCGCGCGATGACCACCGCGCAGGCCGATTTCACGAACAAGGACGGCGTCACCAACACCTACACCGGCATTCTGCTCAATGATCTACTCGGCAAGGCCGGGGTCAAAAGCGACGCAACGACCATCACCTTCGTTGCCGACGATGGCTTCACGTCGGATGTAGATCTGGCCGAGGTCAAGGCGTGCACGGATTGCATCGTCGGGTTCCGTGACGAGGGTGGGTTTCTGATGGTGATGCCTGGCTTCTCCAACAAAGCGCAGGTCAAGGGTGTGATCGAGATTCAGGTAAAATAAGGTTTCCGACCACGAATAGGGAAACGAATAAACGCATGGGCGTCTGGCTCATTCGTTTATTCGTTTTATCCACCTACCCTTGCGAAGGTTGCAAACATGTCTACGTCTGCCAAAATCCGCACGAAACCTTCGCAAGGGTGAGTACAGCTTATTCCAGCGCCAGCCAGCGATAACCGTAGGGCGCTAATGTGATGCGATACGGCGTAGCTCCGACAGCGTCCCCAGCGACATCCGCCAACAAGTCGCGTGGGATTTTCCCTGCGTAGGCGCTCAGATCGACGGCAACTTGCTGCGATTCGGCGGACAGGTTGTTGAGCACGAGGATCGTCTGCGCGCCGTCGCTGCGGAGATAGGCCAAAATCGCCAGGGTTTCCGGTTCCAGGAAGCGCAGCGTTCCCCGGCCAAAAACCGGATATTGTTTGCGAATGCGCAACACGCGCTGCATCCAGTGCCAAAGTGAGCCACTGTCCGCCCGCTGTGCGGCGACGTTGACTTGCCGGTAACCATAGACGGCATCATCAATGACCGGTGAATAAAGCCGCTCGGCAGGCGCGTCCGAGAACCGGGCGTTTGGCCCGGCGTCCCACTGCATCGGCGTGCGCACGCCGTCGCGGTCGTCCAGCCAGATATTGTCGCCCATGCCGATCTCGTCGCCGTAGTAGATGAAGGGCGAGCCGATCAACGTGAGCAGGATCGAGTTGGCGACTTCGATGCGGCGACGGTCGTTATCCAGCAGGGGCGCGAGCCGCCGCCGGATGCCCAGGTTCAGCCGCATACGTGGTTCGGGCGCGTAGAAATCCCACATAAAGGCACGGTCTTCCAACGTGACCATTTCCAGTGTCAACTCATCGTGGCAGCGCAGGAACGTCCCCCACTGGCACGACTCGGGCAAGTCCGGCGTGCGCGCCATTATTGCCAGGATCGACGCACGGTCGGCCTTCGCCAGCGCCATGAAGATGCGCGGCATCAACGGGAAGTGGTAGTTCATGTGCATCTCATCGCCGTCGCCGAAGTATTGGATCACCTCTTCGGGCCACATATTGGCCTCCGAGAGCAGGAACGTGCCCGGCGCGTAGGCGTCCACGAAGGCGCGCAAACGCTTGAGGTAGGCGTGCGTCTCCGGCAGATTCTCGCAGTTCGTCCCTTCGCGCTCGTAGAGATACGGTGGCGCATCGATGCGAAAACCATCCACGCCCAAATCGATCCAATACTGCACGACGCGCATCATCGCCTTTTGCACTTCGGGATTGTCGTAGTTCAAATCCGGCTGGTGGCTGAAGAAGCGATGCCAGAAATACTGCCCGCGCACCGGATCGAACGACCAATTGGACGGCTCGGTATCGAGGAAGATAATGCGCGTTTCGGCGTAAGGTTCATCGGTGTCGCTCCACACGTACCAATCGCGGTAACGCGCGTGTTCGGGGTGCTGTGGATCGCGTGACGCCTGGAACCAGGGATGCTGATCCGACGTATGGTTGACCACCAACTCGACGATGATGCGCAAATCGCGCTTGTGCGCCTCGACGAGCAATGCCTTGAAATCGTCCAGCGTGCCGAAATCGGGATGGATGCTGGTGTAATCGGCCACGTCATAGCCGTCATCCCGCAGCGGCGAGGGAAAAATCGGCAGCATCCAGATCGCGTCCACGCCCAGGTCGCGCAGATAATCCAGCTTGCCGATCAGCCCGCGCAAGTCGCCGATGCCGTTGCCGTCGCTATCGGCGAAGGCTTTCACCGAAACCTCGTAGAAAATTGCGTCTTTGTACCAATCTAGCATACCCTTACCTCCTTGGAAATGATCTCAACGGATTGAACGGAAAAATATCCGTTAAATTTCGTTGAATCCGTTGAGAGACTCACTGTCGTCGGCATTGAGTTGTGTTTACGATGCCGCCAGGCGCGCGTAGATGGCGGCGCGATTCAGACCGGCGGGTAACGGGCCGACACGCGCGAGCTTCATCCCAACAACCTCGCGGGCAAAGCGGGCGCAAAGTTCCAGGGGATGACCGTCGAGTAGCGCAGCAAGGAATCCCGCCCAGAACGCATCCCCGGCCCCGGTCGCATCCACCACCGTCACATCTTGCGCTGGGATAGCGGTGATCTGCCCCGCCTCCGAGAGCAGTATCCCCTCGCGCCCCATTGTGAACACCACGACCTGCGGGCCGAATTCGTGATAGCGCGCGATGTAGTCTTCCGGCGACACGTCATCCGCGAAGAAACGGCGCGCGTCATCCAGGGAGGGCTTTACAATCGTGGCTCTGCGCAGCAGACGCGGCAACACCTCACGAGCTTCGGCATGGTTGGGCCAGATGCGGCGGCTGTAGTTAGGGTCGAACGAGATGATGCGCCCGGCCTCGCGCGCGATTTCGAAAGCGCGTACCACCGCCGAGCGCGACGGTTCGCGCGAGATCGGCCACATCGAGGCATGCACGACGCGCGCGCGGCGGATCACGTCGGCGTCGATTTCCTCGGGCGTCAGGCGAAAATCGCCGTCGCGGAACGCCTCGAAATCGGGCGTTCCTGCCGTCTTGGTCACAAAGATCACGCTGGTACGCACGAGCGGATCCTGCACGATGTAGTCGGTGAGGACGCCGGCCGCGCGCAATTCCACCGCGATGAACGCGCCGAACGCGCCGCTGCCCGTCTTACCGATAAACGCCGCGCGCCCGCCGAGCTTCGCCAGGTTGACGCACAGATTGGCCGGAGAACCGCCTTGATGCTTCTTGAACACATGCGCGTTGAACAGCGAATCCGCCGGCTCGACGGAGATGAAGTCAATCAGGGCTTCGCCCACTGCAACAAGATCAATGTCAGTGTGTGCGCTATCGCCTAATGGTGGCATCGTCGTTCTCCCTTAAAAGATAGCCTCAACGGATTGAACGGATTCAACGGAAAAATGTCCGCTAGATTCCGCTGAATCCGTTGAGAGAATCATTTTCATCTTAAAATGAAAAGAAAAGCGGGACGAAAATTAGACAGCCGAGTAACATCAGAATCTGGAGCAGGCCGCCGATTTTCACGTAATCGCCAAAGCGATAGCCGCCAGGCGCCATAACCATCGCGCCGCTGATCGTTGACATAGGTGTGGCAAACGCGGTCGAGGCTGCCAGCGCCACTGCCACCAAGAGCGGGCGCGGCGATACCCCCAGGCCCACGGCGACATAGTAAGCAATGGGCGCCATCAACACAGCCGTCGCCGTGTTGGAGACCACCTGGCTGAGCAGTCCGGTCAGTATGAAAACCCCCGCCAAGACCACGACAGGCCCCAATCTGCCCAGGCTCGCGGTCAGAGCATTGGCGACAAAATCCATGCCGCCGGTCTTTTGCAGCGCGGTCGCCACCGGCAACATCGCGGCCAACAGCACGAGGCTCGGCCAGTTCATCGCTTCGTAAGCCTGCTCCATCGAAAGGCTGCGGGAGAGCACCATAGCCGCGGCAGCCAGAAGCGCCGCCACCATCGGTGGCAGGATGTTCAACGACATCAATGCCAGCATCGCCAACATCACCCCGCCGGCGAGTCGCGCCCGGCGCGGCGTGTGTTGCGCCTCAATCATCTCCCGGGGCTGTCCCACGACAATGAAGTTCTGATGCTCGCGCTGCAATGTGCGGATGCGGTCCCACGTCCCTAACACCAGTAAAGTATCGCCGAAGCGCAAGCTCAACGTGGCCGTATTCTCCTCCACCGGCTTGCCGTAGCGCCGCACCGAAAGTACGGTCACTTGATAGCGATCACGAAACCGGCTCTCTTGCAACGTCTGCCCGATCAGGTGTGAACGCGGCGGCAATAACAGTTCCACCATGCCGACCTCTCGAGAGATCAGCAGGCCCTCGGCTTCCTCACTGGGGATAAGGCCCAGGCGCTCTTCGTGCGACAGCTTGGCCACCGCATCTGTATCCCCCTGCACGTGCATAATATCGTCGCTTTCTATCGAAAGGGCAGGCGTCGCCATCTGCGCCGGGCCGGGTGCGCCCTTATGCTGCGGCCAGCGTTGAATTTCCAACACGTTGACACCATACCTTTGACGCAATTGCGCCTCGGCCAGCGTCAGCCCCACCAGCGGCGAAGATTCCCGCACGCGCATCCGAAAGAGGTCTTTCGGTAAGTGGTAGGCGGAGGCCAGATCGTCCAACGAGAGATCGCTGGCTTCCATCGCGTAACCCCCACCAGTCTGTGGATGATCAGGCAGCATGCGACGCCCCACCAACACGATAAAGCCAATGCCCAACAACAAGGTAACCAGACCAATTGGCGTGAACGAAAAGAAGCCAAATGGCTGAAGCCCTTCGTGGAGCAATTGGTTATTGACGACAAGGTTGGGTGGCGTGCCAATCAACGTAAGCAGACCGCCGATGAGGGAGCCAAGCGCCATCGGCATCAGCAACTTGGAAGGACTCACCTTCGCGCGCCACGCCAGGTTGACCACCACCGGGATCAAGACCGCGGTGGATCCGGCGGAACTCATAAAGCCGGAGAGCAAGGCAACCGCCGTCATCGTCACCACAATGAGGTTGACCTCACTCGTGCCACTAATACGGGTCAGAGCTTGCCCCATATAGTGCGCCATTCCTGTCTGGTGCAAACCGCCGCCCACCACGAACAGGCCGGCCAGCATTAGCACGACCGGATCGGAAAAACCGGCCAACGCCTCTTCAGGCGTCAATATCCGCAACAAGATCAAAGCCAGTAAGGCCAGCATCGCCGTCAAATCCATCCGCAACCATTCGGTGACGAAAAACACCATGGCGATCAACAAAACGGCGAAGACAAGGAGTGCATCTAGGGTCATAGGCTCCTTTGCAAGTTGCGAATTAAGAGTTGCGAGTTATGAGTTGGGTAGAAACCACATCCAAGCATCGAACTTGTAGCGCGAGTTTATGCTGCAAAGTAGAGAGCAGCCAGTTCGGTATTGGAGATAGCGTCATCAGACTGCCCGGTTTGGAAATAGGGAGGCAATGGCAATGCAGCAACGTTCTCGCGCCCGTGGTGCGGGTCGGCCAGTACACGCTCAATCTGCGCGAGGTAGCCCTGCGCGGTGCGCTCCCAGGTGTAGCGATCCAGCACGCGCTGTCGCCCACGCCGGGCGTACTCGGCCACAGTCTCCGGAGAGACCAGAACGCGGGCCAACCCGCGCGCAATGTCGGCGGGATCAGCGGGATCGACCAGTACGCCGTATTCGGTTTGCGCATCCCGCAGGCTCTCGCTTGGACCGCCGTTCTGAGTGACAACCAGGGCAAGGCCGGCACTGGCAGCTTCGAGCGGGGCCAATCCAAAGGGTTCGTAAAGCGCGGTAAGCGCGAACACTGAGCCGCGCTGCGCCAGGAAACGATAGGCTGCGGCCAGCGCCGGTTGTCCGCCCAGGGAAAAGGCGCTGACTTTGCCCCACAAGTTAGCACGTTCCACCACAGCGCGCAAGTCCGCAAGCACAGCACGCTCCGAAGCGCCGGCTGTGCCGTCATCGCGCAGCGGGTCGTTCAACGCGCCGGTAAAAAACAAGAGGTTGGCTTCAGCCTGCAATTCGGGCGACTGCGCATAGGCTTGCAGCAGGCCGAGGTGATTCTTCTTCGGGTCCAGGCGGCTGGAGGCGATGATGGCCGGGAGTCCGCGCCGTCCCTCGGCGATGTCGCGGTCGAGCATTGCACGAACGTGGGCTTGCGTCACGGTCTCGTTCTCCGCGCATGCATCCACGCCGAAGATCGCCAGATTGACGCCCGGCGGGATGACGGCGAAGCGCCGGTCGTCGTGGACGTCCACCGCGCCGCGATAGGCAGGATGCGCGTACTGCTCCATGCGTTCCTGCACGGTGCTGGTGATGTTGACCGCCGAGCGGTTCATGCTCAGGCGCTCGGCAAAGAGGCGTTCGCCGAAATGGTATTGGTCATTCAAAGCAGACAGGTTCTCCGGCGCGGGGTGTAGTTTGTCCAACTTCTGCGCGCCCAGGGAATGACCGGTGAAGGTGAAGGGGATGCCGGTTTCGGCAGACAGCAACACCGCCGCCAGACCGCCGTCGCCATAATGGGCGGTCAAGGCATCGGGTAGGTTGCCTTCCGCGCGATAATGCGCCAGGATATTGGGAACCCAATCGCACACGAGATGCGGCCAGAGCAATTCCTTGCGCAAGAATTCGGGCGGTCCGGCAGGCAAGCGCACGATGCGCACGTTGGGCGCGCCGGGATAGGCATCGAACGTCCCGGCAAATTCCGGCCAGGCCGGATCGACGATCTGGCGCGTGAGGATGTCCACCTGGCAGCCCAGGCCGGCCATCGCCAGGGCTACTTGTTTGACGTAGACCAACTGCCCGCCGAAATCGGGGTGTTCGGTCCAGTAACGGTCGGCGGGGTCAAAATTCCCCTGGGGATTGAGAAAAGCAATATGCATCTATGGCCTCCTTACGCGATTAGGGTTTAGGAGTAGGGAGTAGGGACTGGGATACAACCCAATTCCTGATTCCTGATTCATGATTCCTGATTCCTGATTCCTACTCCCCAACCTGTCCAATAGCCCACTCCAGCGCCTCTTGCAGCATGGCCTGCGGCGGCTGCGCGATGAACTCCGCTGCGATTAACTGTTCGACCATCGCCCGCGCCTGCGCGATATCGGCGGCGGCCTGCGCAAACGCCTCCTCGCGGGTGAGCGTGACGCGCGCCAGCCCTTCGGCAGCGGCCTGCATTGCCACGTCGGCGGCCTCGTAGGGGAAGACATCGGGTTCGTCCATGCGGGCGATGATGTTCTCGGTGTCGATGCCGCGCTGCTCGGCAAAACTTGCCAACGAGCGAGCAGCGGCAATCGTCATCCCATCGGAGATGCCCCTGGCACGGGCGAGTAACGCCCCCTTGAGGATGCCGGGGAAGCCCACCGAGTTGTTGACCTGATTGGGAAAGTCTCCGCGCCCGGTAGCGACGATGTAGGCCCCGGCCTCTTTCGCCGCGTAGGGATAAATCTCCGGGACGGGATTGGCGCAGGCGAAAACGATAGACTTCGGCGCCATCAGGCGCACCGACTCCGGCTTGACGACACCAGGCCCCGGTGTGGAAGCAGCAATGAGCACGTCCGCGCCCTTCATCGCGTCGTCGAAGTCAGCGACCAGGCGGGGATTGGTCTGCTCGCAGATCTCCCACTTGCGGTAGAAGCGCGTGTCGGCCTGGATGTCCTTGCGGTCGCGGTGCAGGCCGCCGCGCGAGTCGAAGACGATCATATTGGCAGGATCGCCGCCGGCTTCGATGATGATGCGCACAATCGTCGTGTTCGACGCGCCCGCGCCGAGGAAGACCATCTTCGCCTCGCCAATGGGCTTATCCACGAGTTTCAGCGCGTTGATCAGCCCCGCAAGCGTGACGCACGCCGTCCCCTGCGCGTCGTCGTGCCACACGGGGATGTCACATTCTTCGCGCAGCGTATCAAGCACCTTGAAGCAGTTCGGCTGCGCGATGTCCTCTAAATTGATCGCGCCGAAACTCGGCTGCACCATCTTGACGAAATCGATGATCTTGTCAGCAGCGTGGTTCCCCTGCGCGTCGCGGCTGTCGATGCACAGCGCGGTCGCGTCGATACCGCCGAGGTACTTCATCAGGAACGACTTGCCCTCCATCACCCCCAGACCGCCGGGCGGCGTACAGTTGCCATCACCGAGCACGCGCGTGGAGTCACTCACCACGGCGACGTAATTGCCCCGGTTCGATAGCTCGTAAGAGGTATCGTTGTCGTCGCGAATCGTCGTCGAAATTTGCGAGACGCCCGGCGTGTACCAGACGTTGAACCAGTTGAAGCCGAACACGCCGGCTTTGGGCACGGTCTGCATCTTGCCGCGGTAGAAGCGATGCGCCTGTTCCGCCAGCCGTTTGAGGAACAGCGTCTTTGCCCGCGCGATTTTCTCTTCGGTCAGTTGAGCGGAGAGGATGGCGTCCAGATTATCGAGGGTCAGATGTAGTTCAGTCATTATTTACTCCTTAAAAGCATTACCACAATGTAGTCAAAGCCGCACTTACAATCTTGCGATCTCGACTAATCAAAGGTAAACCGAGATCCAGTGCTGTTGCGGCAACAATCCGATCCGGCATATCTGGCACAGCGTCACGTGAGATTTTCAACAAGGCGTCCACTACCGAGACGGTCAGATCGGTCACTCTCAGGCCAGTCGCATCTGCCAACAACGCGGTATGAAATTGCTCCCACAGTCGCCACGGTATGCGTCCTTTCTCACACAAGTAGACCAACTCCACCAAACAGATAGTCGGCACATAGATCAAGGCAGCGCCACGATCACAAGCGTCAAATGCCGCTTTTGCCTCTACGCCCAAACGCGGGCTGTCTTCCAAGTACCAGATCAAGCCGTGAGTATCGGTAACGTAGTCGGACATCAAACATCCTCCCGTGGAAATCCATCCCACATTTCCTCGCGCACGACATTTATGTCAGATTCCGTTACTGTAAGCCCACGCCATAACCCTCTCAACGATTGACGGGGCGCCGGCTGCACATTACGCAAATCACGCTCAATTTGGGGCGTTACTAAAGCTATGAGGCGGACTCGATCGACTAACGGCAATTGTTGGACTAACGGCAAGACTTGTCTTAACGTCACTGTGTTTTCCATACATCTTCTCCTTCCGGCGATAACAGATCTGATGGATTTTCACTTTACCGCGCTGATACTTTCACTACATGTCTATTGTAACATGCTTTTAGCTCGCTGATTTCCAATAACGACAACAAACGAGTTTAGCACACTTGCCCAAAATCAAAAATGGGTGTATCACAAGGCTACTACGGTTTCTAAACAATGAAAGGAGAAAATCATGGAAACCAAGACCTTAGTCAACCTCAACACTGCGGAAGCAGACGAACTCACCCAGGTGCCGGGCGTCGGTCCGGCGTTGGCAGAACGCATTGTGGCGGCGCGGCCCTTCGCTTCGTTCGATGACGTGCAGCGCGTGCCGGGGATTGGGTCTTCGACGCTGGACAAAATCGCATCCTACGTCACGGTGGGAGAGGCGGCTCCGGCAGAAGCCCAGGCGGCTTTCAGTGAAGACAGCGCAGAAGGGCTGAGTTTTGTGGATATGACGCCCTTCGAAGATCAAAGTGCAGATCGCGTCGCCGAGGTTCCGGCAGACCTGATCCCCCTCCCCCCGCTGCCGGTCATACCACCGTGGGACGAAGACGAGGCGGAAGCCGCCATGCCCGAGCCGGCGGCAGAGGAAGTCGAAGCGGCCGTTCCACCGCCTCTGCCACAGACGCCGTCGCGCTTAGCAGAACCACTGCCGGAGACGGACGCTGAAGCGCCACCCCCTACCCCAGCGGATGCTCAGCCTAAGCCAGCCGTGCCACAGACCATGCGCCCGGCGTCAAAGTCCACGTCGGACACGCCGGTCACACGCTCGCAACTCGCCTGGGTCAGTTTTGGCGTGTTTGCCGCGACGCTCATCATCACCCTGGCGTTGACCCTGGGCATCCTGGCAGGCATCAACGGGGGACTGGCCTTCGCTTCGCCAAACGAGGTCGCGCGGGTCTCGCGGGAGGTTACGACGCTCCAGGGAGAAGCCGAGGCGCTCAAGCAATCGTTGAACAACGCTCAGACCCGGCTGAACAACCTCGAAACGTTCGGCGGGCGCATCCAGGCGCTGGAGACCGCGAAAGGCGATTTACAGCGCGAACTCGAGACGCTGACGACGCAGGCGCGAACCTTCAACACCCGTATCCAGAATCTGGAGCAGGAGACCAGCACGCTCAACACCCAGATGGAACGGGTGCAGGCGCAATCAGAGCGCGTCCAGCAGGTGATGGATGGCCTGCGCGACCTGCTCAACAGCCTCTTCCCCGAAAACTAGGAGGGCGCGATGACAACAGAATCTACTCCCCCACCCGGCCCCTCCTTTGGACGCAGATTGGTGCTCGCCCTGGGCAAGCTGGCGAAGTTCACGCTACGGCTTTTGTTTGTCGTGATCATCGGCGTGCTGCTTGGAGGAGGCATCTACTGGGGCGCATCCTACGGCGTGTCACTGGTAAACCGGCGCGTCTTCCAGCCGATTGGAGAGCACACACGCTGGTTGGCCGATCTGGAAAGCCGCCACACGCAGGATTACGGGCGGCTCAACGAGCAAACCCAGGCGCTGCAACAGCAGAGTCTCACCTTGCTAGAGCAAACTCAGGCGTTGCAGGAGCAGATTGATGCACTCGAACGTCAGGGAGAGACCACACGCGAAGCCGTGGACGCGCTGCAAACCCGGCTGGCAACGTCCGAATCCCTCTTGGGCGAAGTGCAGACTGCGCTGGATACCGCACAAGAAAGTCTCGGTGCACTCGAGACCCAACAAGCCGCCTTCAAGCCAGACATCACAGCGTTGCGAACCGCATTGACGAAGCTGGAAACAGCGGTGGATGACTTGACGGAGGCCACAGCTAACATCGTTTCCGATGTGGAAGCGCTCGGCGTCACCCTCAGAGATGAAGCCCCGCTGATCGGCGTCCGCACCGATGTACAGTTGCTCAAAGCCATGGAGTTGCTCACACGCGCGCGCCTGCAACTGTCACAGGACAATTTAGGGTTAGCGGCGACCGAAGTCCAAGAGGCGCGCACGCTTCTGCTGGATTTGAGCGCGACGATCCCGGCGCACCAACAGGACGCGCTAGAGGCCATCGTGCGCCGCCTCGACCTGGCCCTGGCGAACCTGCCCAACGCACCGCGCCGCGCCGCGGACGATTTAGAAATCGCCTGGCAGTTACTCAGAGAAGGGTTGCCGGTACAATCCACTGCAGAGACATTGCTTTCGCCGCTGGCTACCCCACCGGTTACGGCAACTGAGACATTGACAGTTACGGTTCCTGTGACGCCAACCGTCACGCCGACGCCGCGACCTTAACGTAATTCATCGCTACGCTGCGGTTATCTGCGACCCGTATCAGCAATGGAGGTCTCTCTGTGAACAACGCTATACGTGAAATCCCGCTGATTTGTCTTGGCGTGGGCAACATCGGCGGAACACTGCTCCGCCAGATATTGGAGACGCGCCCGACAGTAGCGGAACGCACCGGATTGCGGCTGGTTCCCGTCGCAGTGGCGGACGTGAGCGGCTTGCTCTACGCCGCCGAGGGCTTGCCCGAAGCGACGCTCACCGCCGCGTTGGAAGCGACGCGGGACGGCGGCACGCTTGCCGCGCTACCTGACTTGCGCCCGCTGGCCGACTTACCCGCTGTATTGCGGCCCGGTGCGATCCTCGCCGACCTGACCGCCTCACCCAAGACCGCGCCCACCCTGCGTGCCGCGCTCGCTGCCGGGTGCGGCGTCGTGCTGGCGAACAAAATCCCCCTGGCCGGGTCATGGGACGAAGCCGCCCCACTGTTGACGCATCCGCGCCTGCGCTACGAAGTCACCGTGGGGGCAGGCTTGCCCGTCATTCAAACGCTCCACGAGCTGCGCGACACAGGCGACGCCATCACACTGATCGAAGGCTGCGTCAGTGGCACGCTCGGCTATCTATGCGCCGAACTGGAACGCGGCGTCCCCTACTCGCAGGCGGTGGCGCAAGCGCGCGCCTTCGGCTACACCGAGCCGGATCCCCGCGACGACCTCAGCGGCAAGGACGTGGCGCGCAAAACCCTCATCCTGGCGCGCACCGCCGGCTGGCCCCTGGAAGCGCACCACCTGACCGTCGAACCATTGTATAGTGAGGCGTTGGCCGGTCTTTCCATCGAGGCGTTTATGGCCGCCGCCACTACGTTGGATGCCGTGTATGCCGCCCGCGTCGCAGAAGCGCAAGCGCAGGGGAACGTGTTGCGATACGTCGCGCGCGTCACGCCGGAGGGCGGCGAAGTCGGGCTGACCGCCGTGGAGCGCGACGGGCCACTCGGCGCGCTGCGCGGGCCGGGCAACTACATCGCGTTGCACACCACCCGTTACCGGCCGCTTCCGTTGGCGCTTTCTGGCCCCGGCGCAGGCCGCGAGGTCACGGCGGCGGGCGTACTCGGCGATATCCTCAAACTGGCGCGGCACATGAGTGGTTGAGGTCCTGACGACAAACTTCCCGGAAGCTAGAAACTAGCTTCCGGGAAGTTTGGTACCCGAACGAATGCTAAGGGTTCATAAAAAAATAACTTCGCGCATCGCTCAAGATGGTGCTGCGGCTGAAGCTGAACGAGGATAGATAGTGTAGTTCCACTGCGGGCAGACATCATGGGCTTTGATATTGAGCGCATCT
>Ga0334888_1000239_pt1 | contig 91355 bp, 93 predicted proteins | sample GraSluR1_MG_FD_207227 | JGI IMG/M metagenome (GOLD analysis project Ga0334888, IMG submission 207227) | Sludge microbial communities from methane-producing bioreactor in Wageningen University, Netherlands - Granular Sludge_3_08-R1 | ecosystem: Engineered > Bioreactor > Anaerobic > Unclassified ... | reverse complement strand
ACCTCTTGGAACGAGCGGGCTATGCACTATCTCACGCCGTCAAATTCGATGTTATTGTGGAGTACTTCATCGCAAACGGTAAGTACGATGTTTTTGCGATCAATGAAGTGCTGTTCGAATACGATCAGCCGCTGTTGGGAGGGTGCTGATTATGGATTATGTTTATGAAATAGATTCACTAATTCAAAAAGCTACATTGGCAATTGGTAAACCAATTTTTAAGGACAAGTATGAAATCGTTGATAGAGGTTTGCCGCACATTCCACCTACCCGATTACCTGATGGGAAAATGGCAATATACATGTTTTTACTCGGTGATGAATTTCTAAAAATCGGAAAAGCAAATTACAGGAGTAATGCAAGATTCTGCAGTCAACATTATGGTTTGAATGCACCATCAACACTTGCGAAATCACTGCTTTCGGATAGCGAGATGAGCAGCTTAAACATTACTTCTTCAAATATAGAAAATTGGATTAAAACGAATTGCCGACGAATTGACATAATCATTGATGCAGACTTAGGTGTTTTTGCTTTGGAATTGATTGAGGGGATAATGCATTATAAATATGAACCCAGATATGAGGGCTTTGCCTCTCAAAGGTAATTTGTCGCTTCCGAAGCGACCGTCAGTTTCAAATAAAGTAGTATTCTAAGATTACAATAAATCTTAGGAGGCTACGAAAATGAAAAAGGGATTAACTGAACTGGTATTTATTCTCGACAAAAGCGGATCAATGAGCGGACTGGAAGCCGACACCATTGGTGGTTACAATTCAATGCTCGCAAAGCAGAAGGCAGTAGATGGTGAGTGCTACATTACAACGGTGTTGTTTGATAACAACTATGAGCTACTCCATGACCGTATTGACATTAAAGCAGTCAGCCCGATTACTGACAAAGAATATCAGGTTGGCGGATCGACAGCACTTCTTGATGCAATCGGCAGAACGATTCACAAAATTGGTAACGCTCAAAAGCACACTGCCGAAGATTACCGCGCCGAAAAGGTAATGTTTGTAATTATCACAGATGGCGAGGAAAACTCTAGTCGTGAATATACTGCCGAAAAGATCAAAGCACAGATTGAGCGGCAAAAAGAAAAGTATGGTTGGGAGTTTATCTTCCTTGGGGCTAATATCGATGCGGTTCAGACCGCCGGGAGGTATGGAATTGCTCCTGACAGGGCAATTGACTATCTAGCTGATAGCGAAGGTACGGAACTGAACTTTAAGGTAATGGCAAGTGCTGTGGCGACATTTCGCGAGTCGGGAACGGTTGACGAGACTTGCTTTGAGGAAATCCGCAAGGATGTGAAGCGTCGAGGAGGTCGTAAATAATGCTCGGAGCGATTATAGGAGATATCGTAGGCTCGGTCTACGAATGGCATAACATTAAAACAAAAGACTTCCCGCTGTTCCGCGACGACTGCTTTTTCACGGATGACACCGTGATGACCATTGCTACAGCAGACGCTCTAATGAGCGGCGTTAAAGCCGACGATTTCATTAATGCCTATAAAAAGTGGGGGCGATTCTACCCAGATGCCGGGTACGGTGGTCGCTTCGGCAGTTGGATACATTCTAATGACCGTAAACCCTACAACTCTTGGGGTAATGGTTCGGCGATGAGAGTATCACCTTGCGCTTGGGTGATGAATTGCGGATTCTATGGGCGTACAGGTTGTTGGCCATCAAACGGTTGGGAATGTGTAACAAAATCTGCTGAGGTGACGCATAACCACCCTGAAGGAGTCAAAGGCGCACAAGCTACCGCAGTAGCGATATTTTTGAGCCGGTTCTACGCCGGAGGTCACGCCTTCGATTATTGCCAGCCGTGGTCGGTTGAAGAATTGAAAGATGAAATAAAAAAACTGATAGAATCTAATTTTGGATATGATCTATCCCGGACGCTTGACGAAATTCGTCCAATTTACCGCTTCAATGAAAGCTGTCAGGATACGGTACCACAGGCGATTATTGCTTTCCTTGAAAGTATGGACTTTGAGGATGCAATCCGAAATGCTATCTCCCTCGGAGGTGACAGCGACACGCTTGCTGCTATTACCGGTAGCATTGCAGAAGCCGCCTATGGTGTGCCAGATTGGATAAGGGACAAGGCTTTGAGTTATCTGGACGCACCGTTGAGAGATGTCTATAATCGGTGGACATCATACATAGAGAACAATTAAAATTATGGGAGTGAAATAGGGAGCAATTTATAGCGATTTTCTTTGACGTTTAAGAGCTAAAACAATAATGTTGACATATTCCCGCGAACGAGCAAAAAACGTTGACCTGTTTCCGCGAACAGATAATACCCATAAAAACCATGCTCGACCTATTCCCGCGAACGTGCAAAATGAAAAATACAGACCAGACATCGGGATGAGCCTATCGTTCCATGTTGAGACGGTAGTCTGGATGTCAAGGGTGGTGAAGTAGAGCAAAAAGGTGCTGATAATCGCTGAAAAAGAACCATTTTGAGTGGAAATTCATGAAAAATATTGCATGGTTTCCGAGTAAGTGGGAACACATCCAATTTAGTGATTTTTGTTTGACAGATCAAGATAGATGTTTTGCATTTTTGAGGGTTCACGAGTAGTCAAGTTAGATATTTAATGGTTTTTAGCGGGCGCGAGAGGTCAAGTTAGATGTGAACCGTTTTTGTGAGAAGAATGTTATACAAAAAAGGTCTGATTGAGGGGTTATAGCATGATTGATGAACAGAATATCCTTTTTAGCAAAGAAAACACGATTGAAAAACTAATGTCGAACAATCGCAAGGGGAATGAGGACTTTAATGAAACGATGTTATCCACACTACTTCTAATGGGGTGGGTGCTAATTTTACTGCCGTTGTTGGCGGTTCCCTTTAGCAACACGAAGGAGGGTGTTATCCCTGCATATCTGCTAGCATTCGCAGCATTTCTTGCTTTGTTTCTATTATATAAAGTTCCAAGCATGAAAAAGTATACTCTAGTGGGATTGTATCTCGGCTTCTCGGTTTTGTTCCTTTTAGGGATTTACCTTAGCGTTATTCACTCACCCAATATGCGTGCGACCGTTTTACTTGGTGGTTTCATTCTCATGCCACTTAGTTTTATTGACCGACTACATCGGAAAATACTGTTTCTAGCTCTCTGGTTAGGGGTTCATACCTTATTGGCTTACTATCTGAAACCATTATTGGTACTTGATGATACGATTAATTGCCTTATGGCAGCTATTCTAGGATGTTTTCTCGGCAACACATTGATGCGGGTGCGGTTGGAAAGCCTTGAGGCAAGACGCTTACTCATTATAGAAAAAGGAACCGATGAGTTAACAGGGTTACCTAATCGACGCAAACTATATGAGACTCTGACGATGTTGGAGGGTTCTGATGTTGAAAAGCCTACTGGAATCATGATGCTCGATATTGATCACTTTAAAGACTTCAACGATCAATACGGACATGTTCCTGGTGATAGATACTTGAGGTTCTTTGCCGAAGTATTAACCAATTTCACAAAGGTTTTTCGTTGGCATTTTTATCGTTTTGGCGGTGAGGAATTCGTCGCAATAGCTTATGGTTATGATAAAGATGAGTTATACTCCATAGCTGAAAGTCTTCGTGTGGCTGTTCAAAGAGCAGACATGGAAGGGTATAGCACTACCGTTAGTATCGGTGTTGCATACTGCGGCGAAGAGCAAGTTGCAAATTACGAAAAGGTAATAGAGCGAGCGGACAATGCCGCGTATACAGCAAAACGCTCGGGGCGGAACATTGTGTGCATGGAGTAAATTCGATAGGAGATAAGGAAGCGAAAATCGTCTTCCAACATATTCACAATGTTGATTATTTGTATTAAAAGAGGTATAGAAAGAGGTAAAATATGTCAATTGTTACTGTAGATTTCGATGGAACTTTATATAAGCATAATTCTGTAAAGGCGATGCTTAAAGCCGGAAAGAAAGTATTTACTTTAAAGCAATGGAGTTTAATAGCCATAAATTTTCTTTCCGGTTGTGTAAATAGAGATAAAGGAGATAAAATAGACCTTCGAGTTATTTTACTAAAATCGTTTTTTTACCAAATGAAAGGAAAAAGCGTTGAAGAAATGCATGCGTTTTTTGGGGCCATACTCAATACGGATCGTCAGAATATTAATTATAACTTGGTGTTAAGAATAAAGAATCATTTGGAAATGGGAGATCGCGTGATCATTTTATCGGGAGCCTTGCAACCTTTTCTTGAAGAAGTTATACGGCAGCTGGGAATTCGGGCAGATGCAATTGGGACCTCTTTACTTTATGATGAGAGTGGAATCTGTACAGGTGAAATCGGTAGAATAAACCGTGGAACTGATAAAGTAGAAAAATTGAAGCTTTGGATAGAGGAAAATGATGCCAGCGGAGAACCGCTTTGGGCATATGCAGATAGCGAATCAGATATTCCTCTACTGGAATTTGCAGATAAGGCAGTTGTTGTTAACCCGACAGAAACAATGAAAAAAATTGCTGAATCAAAGGGATGGGAAATTTTTATTAACTAGGCACAAAACTCTTGACAGACCCGACAGACTCTTTATGCTCGTTTTGATCTAAAAGTCGCAATAATCAATGCCACTAAAGTAATTGCTGCCAGGACTAGGCTGATGCTTAGTGTTATGCTTCCGACAGTTATAAAATCAGTTTTTTCCAGACCAGTTAAACTCAATCCAACGAATGTTCCTGCAATTACAATACTTAAAGATAGTAAAATTAGGCTGATTGTTAACCGCGTAAAAGCCCTGTCAAATTTCAGCACATACCGTTCTGCCTCTTCCATTTTAAATTGTAATGTAAAGTTATCCTGTTCTATCTTCCCAAGAAAATTTAGCAAAACAGACGGGAGCTTTCTAACTAGATTACCATAATCCATTGCCCCACTCAAGATTTCCTTGCTGATTTTCTCGGGGGAAATTAAATTGAAAATTAATTTACCTGCGATTGGTTCAGCAATTTCCAGAATATTTAGATCTGGATCAAGTTTCTCAACTAACCCTTCCAAAGTAATAAGGGATTTAGCAAGCATAGTAAATTCCCCTGGGATTTTAATATTGTAAGTATATGCTAAATCGAAGATATCGTTGAAAATTTCACCGATATTTATTTCACTCAATGGGAGAGACAAGACTTGATCTCTTAATCGGTCAATATCTTTTTCTAGTTTCCTCATATTGATACTTTCTGATGTTGCATCAAGTTCAATAATTGCTTGTATGATTAGTTTACTATTTTTTAAAGTTATTCCGACCAGCATTTTCAGGAATTGGTTTTTTCCATGAGGGCTTAATTGCCCTACCATACCTAAATCTAAAAAAGCTATGGTATTATTCTCAAGCACCATTATATTACCGGGATGAGGGTCCCCGTGAAAGAAACCATCTCTCAATATCTGATATAAAATAGAGTTAGCTAAGTTTTTTGCTATTATTGTCCTATTTAACCCTAATTGATCTAACGCTTCAAAATTCTTTAACGAGGTTCCTTTGATTTCTTCCATTGTTAGAACACGACTCGTAGTATGAATCCAGCTAATGTTCGGAACAATTACATTAGCATCATCCTTAAAATTCACTTTAAACTTCTCAGCATTTTCTCCTTCCAATCTGAAGTCTAATTCATTTGTTATGGTGGTCTCAAACTCTTCCGCCATTTTGCTGAAGCTATATAGTTTTCCAAACCTAGTTCGATTATCGACAAAATCAGCTAAATCTTTTAGTATCCCCAAATCAAGTTCGATATTTTTCTCTATATTTGGCCTTTGAACTTTTACTACCACATCTTTCCCCGATAATAATTTAGCACGATGAACTTGCCCAATTGAAGCTGCAGCTATAGGCTCCGCAATAAATTCTCTAAATATGTTTTCAAGTTTATCTCCCAATTCATATTCTATTACTTTCTTTACATCACTAATTGGAAATGGGGCGACCGCATCTTGTAGTTTTTCCATCTCGTGTACAATTTCGCGAGGTAATAAATCCGGTCTAGTGCTCATAATTTGTCCGATTTTTATAAATGTCGGTCCCAACTCTTCGAAGGATAATCTAAGTCTTTCACCTACTGATGATTTTATAAGTTCCCTTTCATTATATTCTTTGGGTTCCTCCTCAATTTTAAGATGTTTTAAGATACCCAATTTATCCATTAAAGCGCTAAATCCATGGTTTGCAAAAGTCCTAACAATCTGCTTCGACCTCTTAAGCTTTCTATATCTGCTAACCGCCATCATTAATCACCACACAATCTAATCTCATTCTCTGTTAAAAAAAGCAGATATAGATTGATAGAAGATCTTTCATCTATATCTGCTTCAGCGTTTTAAAGCTAAATAATCCTATTGAAATTTCAGTGAACCAGACAGCAGAGTTACCTTTCTTTTCCTAGAAAAAACAAACCCACTAGTCCCGGCCCGGTATGGGTTCCAATAATTGGCCCCAGAATATTTATAACTACGTCATGGGGTGTTGTCTCGCTTAGAATCAGTGATTTTAGATACTCCGCATCTTCTAGGCAATCTCCATGGGCAATAAATATCCGCTGTTCTTCTGGGTTAACTGCCCGAGTTTTATATTCATCAAATAAAGCTCTAATTGACTTCTTTCTACCTCTGATTTTTTTTGCAACGATTAGACTCCCATCATTAGAAACAATTAAAACCGGTTTAACTTCTAACAACCCCCCTATAGCTGCGCTGGCTGTTGAAATGCGCCCCCCTCTCTTTAGATGCTCCAGGTTATCTATAGTAAACCAATGATTTACTTTTAGTTTGTTAAACTCAATCCAGTCTACGATTTCTTGTTTAGATTTTCCTTGTTTTAACATTTCGCATGCATAAGATACCAATAAGCCCTGACCAATCGAAGCGCTTTTCGAATCGATTACAGTTATATCCGCTTCTGGATTCATTTCCATAAGCTCATTTCTAGCCAGAACCGAACCATTAAAGGTTTCACTTAGAGCAGATGAAAAACCTATATAGATAATTGAATCTCCTTTTGAAACAAACCTACTAAATTCATTAACAAAGGTAAAAGCAGTAATTTGTGCAGTTACCGGCATACCGCCCTTTCGAATTTTATCGTAAAAATCTTTATGGCTTAAGGATTTTCCAAAATCATCTGTGTAGTTAATCCCATTTAGTTCAAAGGTAAATGGGATAATATGTATATTGTTTTGGTAGATATATTCGACGGGTAAATCACAATTCGAATCAGTAACTATAACTATTCCCATTTCAACCACTCCTAAAATAAGGGATTTTAACTAACCAATCAAATGTCTATTTTCTGAGCTCACTAATATCCTTTTTTGTCGCTATTTCTTTCTCTTTTAAAACATCGGTTAAAACTTCTCTTATAATCCTTTTTAAGTCCTCTTTCTCTATAATATCCTCTTTGCGAGCAATATCTTTTGCTTCCAGTGCTTCTAAAATTTCATCCTTGACCATTTTCTTAAAATCTTCTTGTTGCTCTTCGCCTTTTTTGACTAAGTCATTAACCAGGTCTTTAGCGTCTTTCCTAGCGACTTCCCCTTTATTCACCAATTCGTCAACTATATCTTCGATTTTTTCTCTTGAGTAAGAGAATAACCCTAACCCTAAATTGAGCGACTTTTCGATTAATCCGGACATAATAAAATACCTCACTTTCATATATTTAATCAAATAGAATTAGCATAGCGTTTAAAGCTTCTGGTAATTTTTTATCTTGGTCAAGTAAAACCTGAATACCCGTTCCAAACATCGACCCCAAAATCAAACGAGACAAATCCTTAGTAGCATAGCCTTTTAATTCCTTTAATTGAAGGTCATTAAAAATATACGTTTCAATCATGTTCGATAAATCTTTAAACAATTCACTCAGTAGACTACTGAATACTGGAGACCAAATGGCTAAACCAGTAAAATCATAGAGCAATCTGAAAAGCTCTGGATTATTCTGCAGCATGTTTTCGAAGTAATTAATCAAGCCAATTACTCTTTTTCTAGGCGAGATTTCCTGCTTTAATGACGCTTCAATCTCTTTTAAATATCTTGATGTCATCATCCCTACAACCTCTTTAAACAAACCCTCCTTATTTTTAAAATAATAATTCAATTGACTTAAAACTACTCCTGCCTCATCGGCAATATCTCTCATTGAAACATTTGCATAACCTCTAGTTGATATACAGGCATAAGCTGCTAGTAATATTTTCTCTGATTGAGTTCTTACATTTGTTCCAATAATCACTATAACTTCACCTCACAATTCGGTCATTCGTCCGATTTAATTTTATTGTATTTTGATGATTTTGTCAATAACAAAAATTATGATTTCTAGTTCAGATTGCTGTAATCGTATCACCTATTATAATTGTCAGCGAAAGCGAATATTGGCGCCGTTGTAGTTGCAAATATCAGTTCAGTTGTGAACTTGATACTGGTATTTTTTAGTGTAGCATAATCTCGCGTTTCAGACTCTACTTTTAAGGAGCACTCCAAGATTGCTGTTCTAGTTGAGCCAATAAAAACCCCTCGAGCAAGAACTCGAGGGGTTTTTATTACCTTATCTAACAATCTACCTTATTCAATTTCAATTTTGCGGTTGGAAACAGTTTGGGTTTCTTTGGGAACCGAGATGAAGAGTACACCTTCTTCCAATTTGGCTTTAATGTCGCTGGTCTTGACATTGGCTAAACGGATACTGCGGCTCATAGAACCATAGCGGCGTTCGCGGTGGATAAAGTTCTTTTCGTCTTTATTCACTTCTTCGTTCCGGCGGACAACAATGCAGAGGCTGTCGTTTTCCATACCTACTTCAATTTCTTCTTTTTTCACACCCGGTAACTCTGCCTCAATGCGGTACTCGGAATCGGTCTCTTCAATGTCAATTTTGAAGGTATCACTTACCAAGCTTCGGCCTGACAGCAGATTATCGCTGAAAAAGTCGTCAAGCATGTTGTAAAAATCATCAAAACTTGAACTTGAGCGTGCGAGACCGGTGTTCCTTCTGTTAAAGGGAATCAGTCCTGACATGATCAACAACTCCTTTTTGTGTTTTTTTGTTAGCACTCTCTCTTGACGAGTGCTAACTATTTTATACCACTGGATGGCTTTCTTGTCAAGAGAGTTCACAAAAACTTCAAAATTTGCCATTCGGCAAAATCTCAACCAATTGGGCCTTCCATTTTATTCTATAATCACACCGGACTTGAATTCCACAGTATATTTGTCCTCATAAACAATAACCTTCTCAATTAAATGCCGGACGATCCCATCGTCATAGTTAATCAAGAAAGAAGTTTGTTGCTGCATAAAATTACTCATATCGGAAATGCGTTTCTTCAAATCTTCTTGCCTCATATTATTTAGCTCTGCCTTTTGCTTTTCTTCCTTCAGCCTTGCAATCTCATCAGCAACATCATCATAATCTGCTTTGGAGTTCACCCGTTTCACGAGCTTAGCCTGAAGAATCTCTAATTGATTAGCAACTTCTGTTAGATCGGGGCTTTGCTCTTCTTGTAAGGCTTTCTGTATATTTTCCTGCAAGATCTTAAGATAGTCATTCTTCTCGCACAACACCTTGTTAATCGCTTTCACTAGAGTCTCCTCAAGATTTGGTTCACTCACTGTTCTTGCATCGCAGAATACCCCGGTATTTTCAAGCCGACTTACACATCGCCAGACAACTGACTTTTTGCCATGGTTGTTCCAATGAACGCGTCTAAAGACCTCGCCACAATTTCCACAAATGATCTTGTTCGCTAAGGTGTGATTGCTGCTGAATTTACGATTCTGGCCATTAGGACTGGTGTGAATGATCCGACGCCTAATCAATTCCTCTTGTACTCGCATGAAGATTTCACGCGGGATAATGGCTTCATGGCTATTTTCTACATAATACTGAGGAACGATACCGTGGTTTTTCACTCTAGTTTTATTTAAAAAATCTGTGGTATAAGTCTTTTGCAAAAGGGCATCACCGATATACTTCTCATTTCTTAAGATCTGATTAATGTTACCTGTATGCCACTTGGTACGACCCGAACCGTTCTTGATGCCATCCGCCATCAGACCTCGAGCGATTTTAAGAAGACTATTACCTTCGAGGTATTCTCTATAGATGCGCTTTACGGTTTCTGCTTCTTCTGGAACAATCACTAAGCGCTTGTTCTCATCTTTGGTGTAACCGAGAAACCACTTGCAGTTCACCTGAATCTCACCTTGCTGGTAGCGATATTGCAAACCCATTTTCACATTCTGACTTAAGGATTGACTTTCTTGCTGGGCCAGGGAAGCCATAATGGTAAGCATGACTTCACCTTTAGAATCCATGGAGTTTATGTTCTCTTTCTCAAAGAAAACCGGAATACTTTTTTCTTTCAACTGGCGGATAAACTTTAGACAATCCAATGTGTTTCGGGCAAATCGGCTGATTGACTTGGTAATGACCATGTCAATATTCCCAGCCATACACTCGTCAATCATGCGGTTAAACTCTTCACGCTTTTTGGTGTTGGTACCGGAAATACCGTCATCAGCGAAGATACCGGCCAATTCCCAATCTGGGTGTCCTGTAATATAAGCTGTATAGTGATCTATTTGGGCTTCATAACTGGTTGCTTGTTCCTCGCTATCGGTAGAAACTCGGCAATAAGCTGCTACTCTTAGTCTTGGCTTTTCTTCACCTTTGACCTTTCGGGTGTGTTTCCTTGCGGGGATAAGGGTTACATTCATTCCCGTCACTTCCTTTCGATTAAACTATAAGCATACTCTGCTTGTTGAAATGGGTCGTCAAAATGCTTTAGACCTTCGTTCATTCGGAAGGAGGTAGGGAAGACGACTTCTTTTTTATTTTTGAGGGACTTAGTTCTACCAAGTTTCAAAGCGCGCCGTTCTCGTTCTTCCTGAACTTTCATGAACAATTCCTCATCAATAATCGGTGGGTAGAAATCATCACCCAGATATCGTTTGTTCTGAAGAAACAAGCCAACTGCAGAATGAGTTGCATTCATTTCCGCTTTTTTCGCAGCTGAAGATAAGGAGTCTCCAGATAAGTAGCAAATAAAAAGCATCCGAACCTGTGCGGCAGTGCTCTCTTCAATTACCGCTCTCGCATTCTCAATCTTATACCCATAAGGAATGTAACTCATTACTCCACCAACCTTTCTCTCAGAGTCAGACCGCACTTTAACTCAAATCCGATTTCGAACCTAGAGTAAACATGAATCTTAGCTACGAATTGTTCGAAAAGGTCAGCATCAAAACGCTCTAACATGGATGCTTTAACCGTATATTTGATTAAGGCCAGCAAAGCATTGATGCTTTTGTGCTCGCTGTTCAGATAGTAAGCGGTTGATTCTTTCTGACGTTCTAATCGGCTGGCTTCCTGTAACAGCTCATTATTGCCTTTATTGAAGGCTGCAGTTTCTAGATAACCCTTACTTGTAAGAGCAAGCAATGTTTCACGCTGCTTCTTATTTTCATCCAGCTTTTTCTCAAGATCTCGTAAGCTAGCCTTCTCATCTTTGGAGTTCATACCTCGAAGGCTCAATAGAAGCGGTTTCAGAACAGATGTATAGCCGAAGATGAGCTTATTCATCATGACAATGAAGGTATATTCAATGTGTGTTTCCGGGATGAATTTTATAGAACATAGATTGGCATTTGTGATGTGCGTAGAACAGCACCAAGCAATCATACCTTCGCCCTTGGTATGAATTCGTCGCTTGAATTTTGCTCCGCATTCAGCACAGAGGATTTTTCCGGAAAAGGCATATCGATTCGAATATTTGGCCGACTTCATCTCGGAATTTTTCTCTAAACGGTGCTGGTTTATCAATGATTGTACAGCATCGAAGTCTTCCTGACTGATAATTGCCGGATGATGATCCTCAATCAAAAAGAAATCTCGTTCACCATAGTTGATATGCCGTTTAAAGCGGTCATCGGTATAGGTCTTTTGTAATAACGCTTTTCCCGTATATCGTTCGTTCTTCAGAATTCCTAGAACGGCGGATGCCATCCATTCTCCACCTTTTTTACTGGGTATTTCTAGCCGATTAAGCTCTTTCACGATCTTACCCGCTCCCAGTCCAGACAAGCTTTTTGAGAAGATGAAACGCACAATTTCTGCTTGGATTTCGTTGATCATCAGCTGGCCATCAACCGAATCGTAGCCCAGAGGTGGACTCGATATTTTATAGGTTCCATTCCGGAATCTGCTCTTAACCGACCATTTGCTATTTTCAGCGATCGAGACCGACTCGCTTTCGGCCAAACCGGAAAGAATAGATAGCATCAATTCACTATCCAGGGAACCTGTATGAATGTTTTCTTTCTCGAAGAGAATATAAACCCCAAGCCCAATGAGCTTTCTCACCAATTCCAAGCAATCCGTGGTATTTCTGGAGAAACGGCTGATAGACTTTGTAAGAATCAGATCGATTTGTTTGTTCTCACAATCAGTGATCATTCGTAAAAAATCCGGTCGCTTTTCTTTTTTTGTTCCTGTGATCCCTCGATCATAATAGATACCAGCGAAAGTCCAATTAGGATTCTGTTGTATGGTTGACTCATAGTGCTTCATCTGAGCATCTAGGCTTTCAAGTTGATCATCTTCATCGGTCGAAACCCGACAATATGCAGCGACTCTTAGTTTTGTAGGTTCGGTGAGGTTCTCAGCACTCGGTTCGAGCTTAGTTACTTTTCTCAATCTTTTCACCCCCTTGTTAGTGTGTCATATTACCTCTAATGCAAAGTTATATCAACTTATATTTGGCATAATTTTGGCCAGAAGGGGAGAGAAAGATTCTCGATTTAGCAGGGTAATTTTCCAGTATTCATCTTTAGTGATGAGGTCGTTTTTCAGTAATGAATCAAGGAGCTGTTGTGCCCGATGGTAATCTACCTCGTTCTGTAATTGTTCATGCGTGATTAGACCAGATTCTTGATGATCGATCGTGTTGATGGGTTGTTTATTCTCCATAGCATTTCCCTCCATCGAAATAGTCTCTCTTACTAATCAATGGAGGTGAAACATCGTTTTGAACGAAAAAAAGAGACCCATCAAGCAAAAATAATTGCCGGATGGGTTTCAACATATACTATTCACTTTTTATATAGGCCTCAGTATAACCGGCTGCTTTTAGCCTAGATAGCATTGTCTCTGCATTCGCTTTATCGCTGAACGCACCCACCTGAACTCGGTATACTTTCTTCGTGTCGGTAGCATTTACTGCAGAAAGCCTTTTCGAAACATCAGACCGGAATGCATCCATACTCGTACCTTGGATGGCAAACCAATGCTTAGGATCTGCATGATTGCTGGCTATTCTTTTCATAAAGCCTTCATAGTGACCAAGGATATCCTTTTCAGTTAAGCCATACATCTTGCAAAGATACACACAAAGTTCTAATGCTTCAGTATAGATTTTATTGAAATAGTCAGAATCCATCATTCCGTCTTCGCAAATCTCAACCCCGATGTGAGAGTCATTGGCTTTACCACCGGCATGCCAGCCTTTTTGATTCCAAGGAAGTGTCTGATAGGTTGCTACACTTCCATTTTTCAGCTTGCCAATGAAAGCATGCGCACAAACTTCTATTCCTCCTGGTTTGGCTTGATTCCAGTGATTACCATAAAGATTCTGTCCTAGCAAGCCGTCATCCGGAGCGATGTAGCGATTCAAACATGGATTATTTGCTCCGGTCGAATGGATCATAATGCCCTTCACGGTAATCTTCTGACCAGCCTTATAACAATCATTCTCTGTCAAAAAGTACTGCTTGAGGTTCATACTTTATCCACCTTTGTTATAGTGGATTCGTTTCCGGCAGAAGCACGAGCCGCGTCCACCATCCCTTCTCCAATGATATAAGCAATTAGGACTGACAAGGCAGATACTAATCCTATAATCTGCTCAATCGTTAAATTGTCCACCTCAAAAATGGTAAGGAGAGCTGTCAGAAAGCCTGTTACAGCTGCCCAGAATTTACGGGATGAAAGCTTTGTTACCCAATCAATTTTATCCATCTTGAGACTCCTTTCGTACTTTAGCCTTTTTTATCGTAGCCAACAGCCAGAGCTCCCCAGTGGTAAAAGCAAACCAGCAACCGATTAAGGTTACTGGTTCGGAGGATGTCTTATAGAAAATCACCAATACAGAAGCTGAGAATAAGATATTGATGCACACCACTAAAGCTACAATCGCTTTTGAGAAAAGTCCCTTACTCACTGAATTCACCTTCTCTGTTGGAACGATTCTTCTCCAGAGTGTCAATCCTTGTATGCGCTTGCTTTGCTATTTCTTCAATGCGGATGATCTTCTCTCGGTCCTCTTTAATATCTGCTTTCACCCCGGACATCTCTGCTTTAATCTCATTGATACCCGCACTGATGTGCTCGAGCTTCACTATCACGGTCGTTAGCTGAGATGCAGCATTACGGTCATCCGCACTTTGGTTTCTCCGCATATTGGCTAGTCCAGAGTAGACCGCAAATGCTAATCCCAAAGCAGATATGAGAAGTGTTACTTCAATGGTCATATTCCGCCTCGCTTTCTTATTGCTTAGAAATCGTGACTGAACCATGACCTGTCCCGATTCCTTCTGTTAATATGATATTTGCACCGGTTGCATACGAGCCTCCACCTGCCCCTGCGTATGCAGAGCAGCTTCCACCCGCCCCGTTCGCACCATATGAGTTGTATAAAGCACCACCTGAGTAACCTCCACCATGACCGGCTCCCCCCCAGTAAATACCGTCGCCACAGCTACCTCCACCAAAACCTCCCGCACCCGCATCTCCACTTGGAGAATTGCATCCAATCAAGCCAGATGGATAGCCACCAGCACCAACACCGTTATATTGACTATTCATACCGTTGCCACTAAACCCACCCGCTCCAGGACACCCTCTTACATCGGGATAGTTGGAATATGGCTTAGCATTGATGTTAATAGAAGCATCGCTATTGGCAGTACGATAGTTTTGATTTTGTCTCGCTCCGCCACCTCCACCCGCGATCACCAAAGGAGCCCCGTTGCTCACTCGGACTACAAACGTGCCACCTCCACCACCTCCAAAATAAGGTGCGGAGACACCTGCTTGTCCAACCACGAGGATGATGAATTCCCCCAGTGTTAGAAGGATATCTGCTTGTGCCTGAACGCCTCTGCCATAATATGAAGGAGGATAAGCAAGACTAGCACCTCCAGCTGCTCCTAGAACTGTGATGCGGTAAACCCCAGTTTCCGGCACGGTCCATTTCTGGTACCCTTGATACGCTCCTTGACTCAAGAATGCTGTATTCTGTGCCCAAGCAACACCAGTATAGGCGGCTTGCATTTGAGCTAAGGTGGGGCCTGTTCTCCCTGACACACCACAATTCGTGAAGACATGACTTGTAAAAGGATACAGCCCTGAGCTGGGAGGAGTGAAACGTCTCGCTCCATTGAAGCTAGATAGCAAGCTCATGTGCTCACTCCTTTTTAAGCAAATTTTGTCATCGTACCAAGCACTGTGTAAGTAGACGCCGCTGTCTTGATAATCGAGAAAGTAAAAATGTTCAATGCGTTTTGGGCTAGGGTTGGAGCCGAACCGCCTGCCCATTTCACCGTTTGAGACACTCCATTGATTCGAAAAGCAGCAAAGTTATAGGGAGAGGCACCTAGAGTAATGATAGCGGTAATCGTCTTGATTTCACCGATCGCTAATAGATCATCGATAGGTCCATACACCATATTAGGGGAGATATCGAAATGAGCATTCGCGGCTGCTGTTTTGTAATAGACCGTTCCTGCTCCCGTATCACAGGGGATTACGATGTTGGATGAAAAGGCCGAGGAATCAATGTTGATTTTTTCATTGACCGCTGACAAAGTAAGCATTTGTTCAGCGGTCAATCTTTTACTAATCATTCCAGGAGATAGATCTTTTGGCATGTCATCCCTCCTAACCAACAACCGTAATTGTATATTGGTTCGTTGAAGGAGGTGTAGCAAACTTTAGCGTAATCGAGTTTACGGTATCAAATTCCATATCACACATGACAACAGCATAGGGAGAAGCTGTCTCGCGTAAGGTGACAGTTAAATCCCGCGTGTTTAAGTTATGGGTCAGAACGTACGTGCTCATACTCCCATTCCCAAATGCCAAACTATATTTACGGGTATAAGAACCAATATGATCATGTGTGGCTGTTGCAAAGGAAGCAGGACTATAGGAGCTGTTTTGAAGCAGTTTTCCAGATGTACCGTTAAACAGAGGGATGTTTCCAGAAGTCGAGGAGGCTGGTCCGATGACTGCCCCATCGAGATTGGTTTGAACCACAATCCAGTCCGTATCAACCCCACCACTAGCTCGGTCTACTGTGGCGATGAGTAAATCTCCAATCTCACAAACTTTGCCCTTAATGGTTCCATTATTTGTAACTTTAAAACTCCAACCGGCATTATAGACGACTAGGGAGTTAAAGGCTGCGATTTCGTAGGTTCCACCCGTACCTACGGTTCCTTTGAACACCATAGCATCCGAAGCACTCAAAAGACCGTCAACATAGGTTTTTACTGCATCTGCTCTGGGAATGGCTGTGCTTGCTCCGCTGAGTGTGGTCTCCACAGAATATCCTGCAGCTAATGCATCTCCTGTCGTTCCATTCCAAGTCGGAATATTGCCGCTGGTCGAAGACGCGAGCTTTTTCACTTGAGCGTCGTTGGTTACATTGCCTAAGCCGACATCCCCTTTGACCAGCGTGACTGCTCCGGTTTTCCCGGCAACACTGGTTACTGTGTTTACTTGAGCTCCATCGGCAACGTTTAACAGGGTCAAGACATCTGCTTTGGATAAGACTTCAGGAACCCCAGTCGCTGCAGTTTTACGGCCTAAAATACTGGCTGTAGCCATATCTGCCATCTTGGCAAGCGTCACGGATTTCGCGGCAATCAACGTAGCACCGTCACCGGTAGAAGTTACGTCACCGGTGTGGTTGGGATGGCTATAGTTGTTCGCTCCATCGGCCACGTTGAGGATAGTGCGGACATTTGCCGCCGTAAGGTCCTCAGGATCGCCTGTGCCGGTCGTGCTTCTACCCTTTAGGGTGTTCACCGCCATATCGGCTAATTTAGCATTACTGACGGCATTTTCTGAAATGGCAGTTGCTCCATCTCCTGTAGATGTTACATCACCGGAATGGTTTGGATGGATATAATTGTTTGCGCTGGTGGCTATTCCATCTAGCTTGGTTTTATCGGCAGAAGCCATGAAACCATTCACTGATCCTGTAGCCACACCATGAGCGGTTCCGGTTGCGCCTACGTGAGCAATGGGAGCTGCATCGTTGGCAATCTCCGCATTAACAAATGAGGTAGTTGCAATTGCGCTGGTGTTATTACCCACCGACTTGGTTTCTGCAAGAGTGGGAAACGGATTCAGTAAGGCAACGTGAGCAGTGGGGGTTGGGATATAGGCAAAAAGATAAGTTCCAGGACTGGGTGCTTCCCCATTCGCAATCGAAGTATACCCATTGGAGGAAGTGAGAATGGGATAGTCCATGGAGTTGATTCGTAATGCCGATCCACCCGGAATACCACCCGCTTCGAATTTTACAGCAAAAACTGAACCTGAGTTTAAGGTAATGGGGTTCACTGCGAAAGAAACCACTTTTGGATTGGTTCCATAGGATGTAGAGCAAATTCCCTCGATAATCCCCAAGCTGGCCATTAATGCGCCTACACTGGTAACTCCGGTTCCGCCTCTAGCTACGGGTAAAGTCCCTGCATTGATGGCAGAAGCATCATGGTTATGAGTTATGGCAGCATAGAGAGTATCAAAGTAAGCTTTCGCTGTAGCCTTTAGGTTGGCCCAGGAAAGCTTTTTGAGTAGATTGGAAGCTGCACTATCCACTAAGGGAATCAGATCCGCATCCACTGGGGTAGTCTTGGCATCTGCTCCATTGATGATCGTTCCTAAAGTTGTTGGTGTCTCGCTAGGCGCATCTACCGCATCCATTGCCACCCAAGCTGTGCCATTGTAAGCATAAGCACGATTATCTGTGGTATTAAAATACATCTGCCCCTTGACCGGAGTTGCCGGTGCAGCGGTCAATTTCTGCAGAGCAGCATTCTGTAGTTCGTTTTTATTGAGATCAATATTGGTTTCATATCTCATGGGTTCACACACTCCCTTTTAGCTTAAGTAAGCTTTGCCAGAAAACTCTGCAGCAAAGCGGAGAATCAGGCTGTTCTTACTGATATACTCAATCTCACCGATGACCAGCGTACCTGCTGAATCTAAGATGGTTACGTTGGGGTATTTATTTAAATTGTGCATAACAATCCAAACTGCACTAGAGGATAACTGATCATGCACATAGGACTCAGTAAAATTTAAGAGCGCAGTCTTTTCTTGATTGCTCAAGAAGACGCGCTCTTCGGATTCCATGATCATAGCAGCAGGATGGGTATCTGGATGAATATAGGTTTCACCCGGTGGACCTTGTGGCCCCCTAGGACCTGTTCCTTGTACTTCTACTTGGATTTCCAATGTCTTGGACTCAATAATTCCGATAATGTTTACCTCACTCATAGGTCACCTCTTTGCTCAAGCTAAAGCGACTGGGAGGGATGATGGTTGTCACCGATTGATCCACACCTCGATTGACTTGAATATCATAGACATAATCCCCGGTTGCTAAACCCTTGGTATCGTCATGGAGAAGATAGATTTCAGCATTCCCATCCACAAATTCTGTTATTACTTTCTGTAAGACTTTCTCAATCGTATCGGTGGATTTCTTAACGGTAAAATAAACAACATCCCCAAGTTGAAAGGGGATTTGATTACCATCCGGGTCTCTCATTTTAACAATCAAGGAAGCCGTATCTCCGCGTGTCAGGGAGATGTTATAATAATGAATGATCATGGAATATCCCCCTTACACTAAGAATGATACTGGCTGACATGAGCAGCAATGGCATTGGCGATGGCGGTATTCACTTGAGTGGCGTTCAGCATATTGCCGACATTGAGGATGCTGTTCCCACCTAAATCCATGGTGCTGTCGATATAGACCTTAAAACCGGTACCATAAGCACCGATGGACATATTCGCGCCCGTCGACTCAATTTTAATCTTTTGACCATTGTTGGTATAGAACTTCAAGTAGCCATTCTCCAATCGTATCGTGCCAACCACGATTCCGGTTGTATCATAGAATTGGATGCGATTATAGCTGTCCACTTCAATTCGCTCACCGCTGGATGAAGTGCGCACTAACGCTCCAGTGACGATTCCCCCATTGATTAGTTTACCCGTTATGGTGCTGCCTGTAAGGTTCTCTGCTGCAACCGAACCCGCTGTGACCTGAAGGGCATTGACATATCCAGTAGTGATCGTGTTACGGGTGATTTGAGTAATGTAGGCATCATCCGGATAGATCGGTGTGTCGGTTAATTGGTTAAAGGAAATGTTGCCATTGGTGCCACCAATCAGGAGCTGACTTGCTTTAACCGTTCCACCGAAGGTGGAGTCTCCCGCGATATCTAAGGCTTTGGCAATGATACGGCCATTGGTATCGACATAGAACTGGCGTTCTAATCCCGGCCCGTCGTCGCTGTAGATACTGATACCCTCTGTCGCATTCATCACGGTACGAGCTTTGCCATCGCTGCGTTCTACGACAAATCCTTCTGAAGGGCCAATGCGGGTTCCGTTATATACTTTTTCCTTGGTGACGGTCTGGGTCTCAATCCGATAAAGGTCGTTCTCTAATCTTGCTGCCAAGTTTCCCACTTCTATGGAGAGATTGGCAGGATTGTAAGGATCATAACTCAGACTAACAACTCGCAAAATGGATTGAATCTTCAAAGCAGGATAATCTAAATCCACAGCATCCCCTAAGGACAAGCTTGATCCTTGATACACGCCACAATCGATGGAAACAAGCGGATTTCCTAAATCATCTCTCTGACGTTTGTCGATGCTTTGAGAAATGACGGTGATGTCTTTACCGACTCTGAGAGTTTTGGGAGTTGTTGAACCTCGCTGTTTAACAAGGTTGATTTGAAACCCTTGAAAAACCAGTTCGGCTTGCAAATATTCGGCAAACAATCTCAAAGCAGCTCTTCTGGAACTGGCTTCTTGTAGGGAGAAAGTAACCACAGTGCTAAACTCTACCGATCCAACTGAGAATCCTGTTCCGGTTAAGAGTGCTGTCAGAATGGCTTGTGGCGTATTTGACATGGTAAAATATTGTAAGTTGAATTCAGGATTGTTTAGTCGATAACTCACCTGTTCACATTCCGCTGAGATTTGCATCCAACCATTGTTCAACTGCTCCCGACGTAAGAAAACGACATCGAAGTAATCTCCATCTAAAGAGACTACTGTGTTTTCGTTTAGAATTTCAACGGCAGAATCTCTTGCTGGACAAACAAAATCTAGGGTGTTTTCTCCATTCAACCGCTCTGTGCGCTTGGCTGAAATCGCTGCTCGTAAGGTGGCTAATGGTGTAAGAGAAGCATCACAAAAAATCAGTTTACTCATACTGGTAACACCCCCAAAGCCCTAGCATAGGATTGATTGCGACCAAACTGCACTTTGCCGGTGCTGCTGGTCAGGAGTTTTCCATCTAAGGTTAAGGGTACATTGACCATAATCATGGGTTCACTGAGAGTATCTGTTCTTTCCGATTGAGTAGTATTCCAATTCAAGTCTCTGTTGCTTTGTGGGATGGCATTTTGCAATTGCTTCTTGACTTGCTTCATCTGTTCACTAAACCCTACGCCTAAACCGGATGCCATGTTTTCACCGATTCCGGCAAAGACTTTGGACGGAGAGCGGATACCTAGGAGACCTTTAATACCACCAACAATCCCCGTAAAGAAATCGTTCATCTTTTCTTTCAGCCAAGCCCCTAATCCTAAAATACCTTGCCAAATCCCTCTCACGATTTCTTTGCCAATTTCCTTAAACTCGGGAGCTGCCGCTTTCATGGCTTCCACAATGGCTGTCACTACGGCAGGTAGTTGCTTTGTAATCTCTGGGATCGCCTGTAAAATACCGCCTATCAGCTTCAATAGAATCTCAGTTCCTGTTTTTAGGATCTCTGGTAAATTCTCAACGATGAAACTTACAATGGCTTGAACAATCTCTGGTATGACTTCAGCAGCAACATCGATAATCGTTAAGAGCACCTCTTTGATTTGTGGGAGAACTTCTCGTACGGAATCAATCGTTTCAGCTACCCCTGTCTTGATTTTTTCTCTGGCGTTCTCGCCACCGGTCAATAAACCAATTAAGCCTTCGACCACCAAATTGAACCCAGGCAGCAGGTCTCCCATAATGCTGTTCTTGACTCCTGCAAAAGCAGACTTCAAATCATCCAAGGAATCTCCAAAGACCACAGCGGCACTAACCGCTTCATCGCTCATCACAAAACCTAAACGACTGGCTCGATCGAGCAGTTGTTGGGTTGCTTCAGCAGTTGTATTTAACAATGGCAGCATTTCTTGGCCGCTTCTACCAAACAGGTCATTGGCTAAAGCTGCCCGTTCGGTTTCACTGCTCATATTCTGCAAAGCCCGAATTGACATTTCAAAAATTTCTTCTTGGCTTTTCCCCTGAATATCGTTAAGAGAGTAACCCAATCTGGTAAACATCTCCGTAGCGGTTTTACTACCTTTGGAAGCGTCATCCAGGAGATTTGTGAGATTCTTCATTCCGGCTCGCGTGGAATTGATGTCAATTCCAGATTGCTTCATGGCATAATTCCATTTTTGGTAACCCTCGCGGGATAAGCCTAAGCGCTGGCTCATCTTATCGACTTCATCTCCGGCTTGAGTGGTTTCCATGGCCATGTCGAAGATGGCTTTCCCGGCAGCCACCGCTACTGTGGTTATCGCTGTTGAAGTTGCAGCGAGGGTTGCACTTACAGCCTTCAAGGTTCCACCTAACTTGTTCCATTTCGAGTCACTATCTGAAGCTGCTTCTGCAACCGATGCGAGGGAGGACTTAAAGCGATTCATGAGGCTGCTCGTTTCCGAGGTTTGGTTTCCTAGTTCATTTAAGGTAGATTCGTTTTGTTTGACTTCTCGTTCCATGCCATTCAGCACAGCTTGCGCATTGTTCAGCTTAATGGTCCAGTTCTGGGTGCGGATATCGTTTTCGCCAAAGGAGGTTGCTGAGTTTTGTAGTGCATCTTTAAGTAGCTTCAATCGTTCCTTTTGGGCATCGATCTCTTTATTGAGGACTTGGTTTCTGGCGGTAAGCGCAGCCATGGACTGATCGTTTTTCTCAAACTGAGATTGGGTCAATTTCATTTCAGAACTGAGGACTTTGAAATTGGCATCGATTTCCCGCAGAGCAGACTTAAATTCTTTCTCGCCTTCAATACCGATTTTTAGCCCGAATTGATCACTCATCCCTTCACCTCCTTACAACACGTCATGTAAGATACTATCGATATAGAGTTCCTGTTTTGGTTTCTTCCACCCCTGGAGCTGCTCAAAAATCTCACGCTGATCCAGTAAATGTCCTAAGGGCATAAGCCATACTCCCTGTTCCGGACGTAGCAATTGAGTTACCCCACAAAAGATGAGCCGAGCAAACGATTCTTGATCGCTTACTCGGCTTACACGTTTTTTGATTCATCTTCACTTTGCACGTGCTGCTTTTGACCCGCTTGTAATGCAGCTAAAATCGCTTCCCGGTAACTGGTGATTTCATATGGGTCCATCTTTAGTTCCAGTTCGCCTGGGGTTATCAACGGTTTGTTGGCTTTGTTCTCCAAGTTCTCAATGAGGATGCATTGATTAGCCAGGATAGCAATCAGCCAGACAATCTCATCGATCATGCCAGCCCAATCCATGCTTTCCAACATCTTGTTTCCCAGCTCTTCCAAGCCTCCATAGCGTGTAGCAATCTCCCTCGTGGCTTTTAAGGTCAATAACAGGGGGATTCTTTCTTTCCCTAAAACGAGATAGGTGACTCTTGAATCATCCATCATCTTAATCACCCGTCACAGTCACTTGAGCCACATTGGAAGTTACTTGTCGAACCCCGGCGGTTAACACACAATAGTAGAAATAGTTGCCTGCAATTAGACTGGTTGGAATCGGAAAGCTCGCTTGGTTTGCTGATGGGATCGCACTTCCTCCCGAATTGCTGTTAGCGGTATTCACATGCCATTGATAGGTCAAGGCTCCAGCAGTACTGGTAGCAGTTACAGACAGGCTTCCACTGATAGAACCTTCGATGAGCTCCGTCAATGCTACAGGTTGGTTCGTGATTTGGATGACAGGTGCTGTGGTATAGTCCGGCTCATATACAGATGCAAACCATTGACTGAAAACAAGACTTGGAATCGCTGGATTATCTTGATCAGCTTGGGCTCGCCAAGGGTGCTTATTTAAACCATCCAGCTTATTGCGTCGTAAAATGGCCCCCTCAATCGTGGGTGTTTGGAAGTTTATGGCATTGCCCTTAGTTTCGTACGATTCAGCGGGGATTCCAAACAAGACCCGGTAGAGCCAAAGATAGAGATACTTGCCGCTGGTTTTCTTGGAGCGAAAACCAATTGCTACTGGCTTCGCTTGCTGATCATTCGTGGAAACCAAGACACCATTGGAATCCAAAACGGCTCCAGTTAAGTCTGCAGCGATGCTTGGGCCGATGTCTTTAATGCCAAATGTGATCGTGCCATCACTAAACTCTCTCAAGAGGGTGTCTAGGACATCGTCTGCATAAAGTTTTCCTTCAATGGTGTTAATTTGTAAATTTGCAGTCAAGGCTTTTGCCAAGGTGATTGGGGTTGCATAGGTTTCATTGCCGTTTATATCTTCGGTGATCTTGGCATAGAAAAGTTGATCTAAGCCGATTGTGGCCATTTGTTATACCTCCCATGGATAGTCTTTTGCTACATCGATGACGAAGTGATGATAACCTGTATCTGCCTCGTAACCAAGGTAGCGTCTGTCGGTGATGGTGATTTCTGCTTGAAGCAGAGTTTGGATGATCTGATTTTTGATAGTGTTATAGTTCCCCTTATCGAAGAGGGATAACCGCACTTCTTGGATTTCGTGTTGCGGATAGTTGTCCGCATAAAGGTGAAAGCTTTCAACTAAAGGAGTCAGAACCAGATAACGAGCTGGAGGGGTTTCAGAAAAAGTTCCTGTTTCGATGGGTAACAACGGGGATAGCAGGGTGTGGAGTGTTTCCAATAAACTCATATCTGCTCCAACTCCTTACTGAATTGCTGCTGCATCGCTGCCAGACATTCTTGCTTGCTGTTCGTTTTGGCTGGCTTCAGAAAAGGCTTAGCGGGTTGATTGCTCCTGCCATACTCTAAGATGTTGGCAATCTTGGCATTACTCGTACCATCTTTGCGAGGCTCTGAAAATCCAATCTTCACGTTGTAGTTGCCATCCCGATCGATTCTTGCCGGAGTTGTACCCAAGGACTCCAAGAGCTCACCGGTAGAACGCGATTCCGTTTTGGTTTGATTTCCTAGGACCCCTTGCAAATTACTGCGAACTTTTCTCTCGACGACTTCTGCTCCGGCAGCTAGAACGTTGGGGAGGATGCTATCCGTTTTACTTCCTAACCGGGAAAGGCGCTTCAAGAACTCTTCCGGTAATTTGAAATCGACTCTAGCCACTGGAAGGCACCACCTTTTTTGCGAGTACTTCCCAATACATCCCTCGACCACGCACATTTTCTGCAGAAATGATTTCATATCGTTCTTGATCACAGAGAATGGTCATCTCTGTGGTAATCTTTATGCCGGGGATGCTGCGGAAACGAAAGAGTTCGGTGGCTTCACTGAAGGTCGCTCGATTCGCCCACTTTTCACTACCGTGTCTTCCTTCGCGATATGCTTTAATTGTAGCTATGATCTGATCTACCTGCTTAACAAAGCCTTCTATATCTTTCACATAGGTGCTTTGAACAATCTCGATGGAGGTTTTCATCTTTCCAAGGCTCATGCTACACCTCCCAATCTCGGTCAAGCCGGAGCAGCAAGTTTACCGTATTCCACACTTGCTGCCCAGCTTGTACATTGTCTGCAAAGAATCCAGCCGTGCTCCCATCTCTACTTTCATAAAAGTGGCTGGCTAACATAATCACAGCTTGTTCAGTAGTCGGTGGCATTAGTGCTCCGGCATAGTGCCCCGCTAGCTTGTGCTGATAGCTCTCCGCGTAAGAAACTGCTGCAGAGATATAGCTCTCCAGTAATGCATCATCCTCAGAGTGTTGCAGTACTAAGTTCGCTTTGACTTTTTCTAACAAGATACTCACTATTGCCACCTCCTATCTTGTCTTAAGGTTGATCTGCTGCCATGAATCCACTCGTTTTCAGCTTGAGCAACAATGCATTGAAATCTGCTACGAGTGCAGCAATCTCTGTAGCTTCGCTATTGGCTTGGTTGGCCATAACGGGAGCTTCCGGAATACTCGGATAGGTTGGCACATACAAAAGGCCTGTTTCGTCGATCTTGACCGGAACAGTATCGGCTTCAGATTTGCTAGCTGCAAGGATACCACCTAGAACCGTTTCTGTGGCGACTTGAAGAATAGGAGTAGGGAGCCCCGTAACAGAGGCCCCCTCTTTGATTTCCAAGGCACCACCGATTACAGTTTTCTCTCCACCTTGTTCGGTATAGTTTTTGGTGTTATAGCTCATGAGTATTCACCCCCTAAGCTTTCTGTTGTAAGATCTTGACCGCTTCCGGAAGGATCAGCTTACCATCCACCCGTTGCGTGGCAACAAAGCCAACCTGACCGGTGACAGCGAACAATTCATTGAGTCGCTTGAAGACACGTCCCTGGCGGTCGGCAACCCAGTAATACCCTAGGTCACCGAAGATGATACTTTTAGCTGCTGAGGCGATGGTCGGCAAATAGGCTGAAGTGTAGATGGGTCGATTCAAGATGGTATCCGGAGTCCCTGCTTGTAGGGAAGGCTGCCATAAATACTGACCTTGACCGTCTTTCAGCTTGCGAATCGCTTTCACCGTTGAATCGTTCATGATGAAAACTGCTTTCTTACGATAGGGTGCTTTCAATGCATAGAACAAGTCGAGGACTTCATCTACGGTAATGGCGGTAGCGCTAGCAGCGGTCACCCCCAGTTGAGCACCACCGGTGGCTGCCAACAGACCAGTAGGCTTACCGGAACCATCTCCGATAAAGAATGCTTCTTCCTCTTTGTTACCAATACGGCGTCCGAATTCTTTCGCGATATAGGCTTCTAAGTTGAAGACACTGTCGTTAAGAAGCTCTTCTGAGACTTTGATCATGGTGGCGAGTTTGTAAGCCCCAATGGAAACTTGGTTAAAGGCATCATCCGTATCAGTGATGGTTCCTTCCTCGTCAATCCAAGCGGCGGTACCTTTAGAAGCCACCACAGGGATTTTGCGATCTCCGGAAGAGGTCGTGATGACTTTGGCTAGACTGCGGAAGATGTTTTCTTCCGTCAATGCTTCAATCAAGGTCCGTTCGAACTCATCCGGCACTAAGTAACCACCTTCGGTATCCGTTCCGACTTGCAGTGCATTACGAATGGTCGGATCTAGCCCTTCACCGGCGCGGGTGCGCATGGCATTCCAGAAAGCACTTTTATATTCGTTGGATGCACGTCCGGTTTTATTTTCGGCTCCTTGAGTAAAAGGTCGATTGGTCAGGGGAGTATTGAGCGGTTTGGCTAATTCCCGGTCCATGGTTTCCTGCTTTTCTAATCGCTCGATTTCTTTGCCCAGCGCAACCACTTCGTTTTCCATCTTTTCGTAGGTTGCAACATCTTCGGCAAGCAGCAAGCCATCTGTGCCGCGTTTCCCTTCCAAAAATGCTTTCGCAGCTTCCCAGGTCTTGGTGCGTTTTTCGCGTAACGTCAAAATTTGATTCATGTTTTTGTCCCTCCAAATATTTAGTGTGGCAATAAAAAAAGCCGCTTCTCAAGCGACTCAGTTGGGATACTATTATGTTTTGGTTTCAGTTTCATATAGAGTGAGTTGGTGACAGCTCTACGACTAAAGGCATACGTAAAATCTTCAAGGTTGACTCGTTTTTTCTCGTCTTCCATGATCTGATCTGCAAAACCCAATTCAATGGCCTTATTAGCATTTAACCAGGTTTCAGCATCCATCATATGGGAGAGTTTGGTTCGGGATTGACCGGTCTTGATTTCATAGGCATTGATGATACTTTCTTTGACTTCGGATAACATAGAGATGGCTTTCTGCATTTCTTCACTGTCCCCAATGGCTACGGTTAAAGGGTTGTGAATCATCATTAAGGCGGTCGGAGCCATTTGCACATTCGTTCCGGCCATGGCGATAACCGATGCGGCCGAAGCTGCGATGCCATCAATCTTGACGGTGATCTTACCTTTGTAGTCCATGAGCATAGCATAGATCTGACTGGCTGCAATACAATCCCCTCCCGGTGAGTTTAACCAGATGGTGATGTCTCCTTCTCCCGAGTGTAACTCGGCTTTGAAAGCGCGTGGAGTGATATCATCATCGAACCAGGATTCTTCTGCGATGACTCCATCCAAATATAGGGTTCTTTCTTGAGTATTCTCATTTTTGATCCAGTTCCAGAATTTCTTCATTTGTTTTCCTCCGTTTCATTTGGTTTAGCAAAAGCACCGGCATCTTGTAGCTTGGTCATGGCTCCGTTGATCAGGTATAAATCTCCTCCAAGTTCGGCCGGGATGCGATCGAGGTTTTCTAATTCACGAATATCATTAGCACTCATCCAGCCATTTTGTCGAGCTGTTGCATATCCACTCATACGACTGACGTAGTCCCCTCGAAGCAGTCCGTCTACGTTGAATTTAATGAAAATCTTTGACTTTTCACTTTCCGATAATAGAGATCGGCACATGGCTTGTTCCCAGCGAACTACCCAAGGGTCTAGAGTGTATTTCACAAACTCCAAGGACTGCTGCTCGATGTTGGAAAAAGAGGACTTCTCCAAATCGGCAAGCATGTGGGGCGGCACTCGGAAGATGCGTGCAATTTCATTGATCTGGAATTTCCTCGTTTCTAGAAACTGAGCTTGTTCCGGTGAGATACCGATGGGCTGGTATTTCATCCCTTCTTCCAAGACAGCTACCTTGTGGGAATTCCCGCTTCCCTGATAGACCGTATTCCAACTGTCTTTGACCTTCTGTGGATCTTTGATCACTCCTGGATGCTCCAGTACACCACCCGGTGCTGCACCATTGGCAAAGAACTTGGCTCCGTATTCTTCTGTAGCAATGGCTAACCCCACTGCATTCTTCGCCATAGCAATGGGGGAGTAGCCAACTAGACCATCAAAGCCTAACCCAGGGATGTGCAAAACATCTGAGGGTTGGAGATAGACTTCACTTTGGTTTCTTTTGGACGAAAAGTCCTCTGGGTTTCTGCAATACAAATAGAAAAGTCGACCGCTTGAATCGCGATCAACTGTCATTTTGTTAGGCATTAATGGGTAGAGAGCAATGACTTCGCCTCTGGCATTTCGGATGATTTGTGCATAGGCATTACCCCAGAGTAGAAGATGGCTCATGAGGGTTTCTCGAAAAGCAAAAGAAGTCATTTCTGAGTTAGGCTCATCATGGAGGAGTCGGTAGAGGGAATGCTGCCAGTATTTTTCTTTTCCGCCGTTATCGGTATAACGATAAACATGTAACGGAAGACCGGCTACGGTTTCTGCAAGGATTCTAACACAGGAATAGACAGCGGTCATTTGCATGGCGGATTGCTCATTGACGGGTTTTCCAGAGCTGGTATTGCCATAAAAGAAGCTGTATCTGCTACCACCTAGGGCATTTTGAGGTTTATCTCTTGAACGAAATAGGTCTTGCAAGATTCCCATGGGCATCACTCCTTGTTATAACTGAAGAAAAGTAGCGGAGCAAGATCGTTGAACAAACAGTTCAAATAAGTGGATAGTTTAGGAGTTTATAAATAGAATTTGTATCTACTATTGCATTCCAATATTCGTTGATGTATCATCTACAATAGTTGACACATCAACGAATATTGGAGGGAACACTTTGGACATTACTCAAAGGAAAATCACAAAGATTGCTCGAGAAGTTAGTAAGTTTACTACACGGACTTTGAGGGCGGAAGGAATTGGGACTTCTGAATTCGACTTTATCCATGCTGTTCGTAAGAATCCAGGCATTACTCAAGCAGAAATCTGCAAAAAACTCGGAATCGATAAAAGTGCAGTGGCACGTCAAACAGCGAGCCTCGAAGCAAAAGGGTATCTCATCAGAAAGATCAATCCGGCCGATGGTCGGAGCCAACTCTTATATGCTACGCTGAAATCCGAAAGTCTAAAAACATCAAAAGCACATGTTGAAGCTCAATTTTATGAATGGCTGTTAGCTGGATTAGGCCGGAATGAACAAGAGGAATTTGTAAAGTTACTTGATATTCTATATCAACGGTGTAAAAGTGAGAGCAAAGCAGATTTTGTGACGATTAGCGCGCTTGTGATGGAGGCGAATCAAAATGAATAATACCAAGAATAGGCCAAGGCTTTCACAAGCGATGATGTTTATTATCTTGTTTGGTATCGTTAGTCTTTTTTCTGATATGACACATGAAGGTGCTTCAAGCATTCGGGGTTCCTATCTATCACTACTAGGGGCTTCCGCTGGAACCATCGGCTTCATTTCAGGGCTTGGTGAGCTGATAGGGTATTCTATGCGATATGTTTTCGGTAGAATCACCGATAAGACAAAGAAATACTGGCCTATGACGATTGCGGGCTACTTATTAGATATCCTCGCTGTTCCGGCACTTGCACTTGTAGGTGAAAACGGATGGGTAATGGCAGCGATGCTTCTTGTAATTCAGCGAATGGGAAAAGCAATTAAAAAGCCGGCAAAAGATACCATCATGTCCTTTGCTGCTTCACAAGAAGGCGTAGGGAAAAGCTTCGGAATACAAGAAATGCTGGACCAAATTGGTGCTTTCCTCGGACCGGTTCTACTCTACATTGTAATGTTATTCAAAACCGAAGGAACCACCTTTCAGATTTACTCTACTTGCTTTGCCTTCCTAGCAATTCCAGGAGCTATAACGATTATTCTTTTGTTTGTCACGAAACACAAATTCCCTAATCCGGAACATTTTGAGCCTGAGCCAAAAGAATACATTCCATTCAAATTGAAGAAAGAATTTGTTCTCTATATTTCGGGGATAAGCTTGTTTGCTTTTGGTTTCATAGATTATTCTCTTATAATTATGCATATTGCCAGAACATTTACTGGAATTGCTTCCGGATTGGCCGAAACATCTTCAATCGTTAATAGTGGTACTCTTCCGCTTCTCTATGCAGGGGCCATGCTTATCGATGCCGTGTCGGCACTCTACTTTGGCTATATGTATGACAGAAAAGGGGTCAAAGCACTTGTGCTTTCTACACTCATATCTGCACCATTTGCCTTTTTCATTTTTTCTTCTAATTCATTACCGATGGTTCTTTTTGGAATCGGCTTATGGGGCATTGGGATGGGGGCCCAGGAATCAATTTTGAAAGCAGCTGTTTCGACAATGGTTCCTAAAATGAGCCGAGCTACGGGATATGGAATTTTTGAATTCGCATTCGGTATCTTTTGGTTCCTTGGAAGTTGGCTCCTTGGTGTATTATATGATTTTAGCTTGACTACGATGATCATTGTTTCCGTTGGTACGCAATTAGCCGCAATTCCTCTATATTTCTATTCAAACAAACTACACAATGCACATGGATAGAGTTGGTTTGCAATCGAAATGTCGATGGCTTTTGGTTTTAAGAAGTGTGATGGATTGCGCAAAATATCATATGCCCTAGGTAGCTGTTGCCGCTCCGATTACTAAAGTAGCAATAATCCCCTTGTGTCATATACACTTCTATATAGGGAATTATCACACCGTATCGCTCTATCCAAAGCCATAATGGTAGCTACAGCTCCATCGATCTTCTCAGAAGATTTCTCCTTATCCGCTTTTATGTTGCCTGCGGGATCTGTTCGAACGAAGATGTTATCCATCATCCAACGTAGAATCGGGTGACCACCATGCGCAATCTTCTGCTCATATGTCAGCTTCATTAGCTCCTTTGTGGGGGGAGACATATCTTTAAAACCTTGACCGAACGGAACTACCGTGAAGCCAAGGTTTTCTAAGTTTTGGGTCATCTGCACCGCTCCCCAACGGTCGAAAGCAATCTCCCGAATGTTATACTTTGTCCCTAACTCTTCAATAAAGGCTTCTATAAAGCCGTAGTGAACAACATTTCCTTCGGTGGTCAAAAGATAGCCTTGCTTCTTCCAAACATCATAGTTCACATGATCCCGCTTAACACGTAGATCAATGTTATCTTCCGGCATCCAAAAGTATGGCAAGATATGATATTTATCCCCCTCATCTATGGGAGGAAACACCAAAACAAATGCGGTGATATCTGTGCTACTTGAGAGGTCCAATCCTACATAGCAAACCCTGCCTTGCAATGCATCTGAATCGACGGTAAATGCACAAGCATCCCATTTCTCCATAGGCATCCAACGCACTGCTTGCTTAACCCATTGATTCAATCTCAGCTGTCTGAAACTATTCTCCTCAGCTGGGTTCTGCCTGGCCGATTCAAATGCTGCTTTCACCTTGTCGATTGTCACTGTAATCCCAAGAGAAGGGTTTGCTTTCTTCCATACCTTCTGGTCGGTCCAATCATCCTCCATGGCAGCGCCATAGATTACCGGATAGAAGGTAGGGTCACTCTTTCTACCATTGATAATGTCCACTGCCTTTTGGTGAACTTCCCAACAAATGCTGTTTTGGTTATCTCCCGCGGTAGTAATCAAAAAATACAAAGGTTGCATTCGTGCATCCCCGGAACCTTTGGTCATCACATCAAAGAGCTTTCGATTAGGTTGAGTATGAAGTTCGTCAAAAACTACACCATGTGTATTGAAACCATGCTTGTTACTGACATCGGCTGATAGCACCTGATAGATACTCCCTGTTGGCTGATAGATCAATCGCTTCATAGAGTCGAGAATTTTCACTCGTTTAGAAAGAGCAGGAGACATGCGTACCATGTCTGCAGCCACGTTGAACACGATGGAAGCTTGGTTGCGGTCCGCTGCACATCCATAGACCTCGGCCCGTTCTTCGTTGTCCCCACAGGTGAGCAGCAAAGCTACTGCTGCGGCTAGCTCAGACTTACCCATTTTTTTTGGAATTTCCACATAGGCTGTATTGAATTGACGGTAACCATTCGGCTTTAAGGTTCCAAACACATCTCGAATGATCTGCTCCTGCCAATCGATCAGCTCAAATGGCTTTCCGGCCCAGGTTCCCTTGGTGTGCGACAATGCTTGAACAAAGGAGACAGCATAATCTGCAGCAGACTTATTATAGACTGAGTCCGCTGCTTTAAAGCGGGTCGGCTTATATCTTTTCAGCTTACGTATTGCCGTCAACTCCTTTCAAGCCGAGAGAACCAATCATATTAATGTGAAATTCAGAGTTTATGTTGTTTTATTTTCTCATGACTCAAGCAGGAAATATTTTACATCTATCGAAATAAACTTAAAAAAGGAGGTGTATTATGCAGATTGCAACATTTGTCGGACATGATAGTCTTACTTCACAAGTTGAAGTTTTGACAGATTCAATAATTCGAAGTGGATTGAATTGTACTTTAACTGTCTTAACACCAAAAGATTGCAGCTTTGAAATTGAAATTCCATCCGTTATAATTGAAAAAATACCAATCCTCGTTGAGCATCGATTATTTCCATTTTATGATAAATTACAAGCTGCAGCATTTTTTGAACGAACAAGAAAGGCTCCCTTTCTTTGGGTTGACATCGATAGCCTTTTTCTTGAACAAGTCGATTTCACACAAAAAGATATCGGGTTAAGGGTCAATCCGGTGGATCATCGTAATGTTGGAGTACCTGTTGGATATGAGCTCACCCCGATGTGGTATAGGCTTATGGAGTTAACCGATTTATGCGAAGAGAATTATAAACGTTATACGGTCTACACATCAGTTTCGGAAGAAAAGATCTATGCATATTTCAATATGGGTATGGTATATGTGAATACCGAAAGGAAACTATTTCAAAAAGCTACTGATTACATGACCAAGGTGTTGAATGATGTAGAGATTCAAAAACACCTGAGCCAAGCCTATGTAAACCGCATATTTTTGCATCAAATGATATTTAGCATTTGTGTGTGTCAGATCTTTACAGAGCAAGAACGTTCTATATTACCACAAGGATGCAACTTGCCTTTGCATCTTTTAGCGGGACATGTTGAAGAAAAAAAGCTGATGCATGCAAAGAGTATTCGCTATGATAATTTTTTTGCTAAAAATAAAGTACCTGAGTTTATGAAAGAATGGTTGGGAGAAGAACGGCCCGACTTAGCTTTGAGGTGGTTTTATGAATAATACTCGTCCGCTCATTCACCCGGTTCCCATTGTTGTTGTTGGAGTTCTAGATGGTATAGAAGGTTCAAGGGTTAATTTTACAACGATTGGTGATATAGCAATTGCTGGTTTAAATCCTCCATTACTAATGTTAAGTTTGCACGAAAGACATTTATCTAGGCAAATAATCGATGATAAGAAAAAGCTTACAGTACATATTCCAGAAGTTAAATGGTTAGATCAAATTGATTACTGCGGAGTTCATTCGGGGCATGATATGGATAAATCGAGTGTATTCCCCTTTCGGGTGTACCGAGGTTTTGTTGTCATTGACGATTTCCCTATCAACTTGCTTTGCAGGGTGAGAGAGAGAATTCAAGTTGACAAACGAGTAATATTTGTTGTGGAAGTGGATGAGATGCTGTTGAGATCAGATGTCACTATAGAAAATCTTGGTTCGTTAAACACGATACTTTATGGATTAAACAATCGGTATTATTCTAGCGGAAAAGAAATAGGGGAAGGCTACTATACAGCAAAAAAAGGAAGCAAATAGACCCTGCTTATCTAGACTTTTAGGAGCCCAGTAACAGCATATAATTTTTTAAACGGACTGCACCACCTTGGTTGCAGTCCGTTTTTTTGATGTTAAGCATTCATAGCTTCTTACTACCAACGAGAATAAATCGAACATAAGCATTGGGGTCATGATCGAGGTAGTTTAGTAGCTCATAAAATCCTTTGCGAAGTGCAATCTCCCGAACTCTTGTTAAGTCGAACATGTTGGTTTCACCTGTGTCGCGAATAGCTAAGATTTGCTCCTTCACTTTATTTTCCATTCAAGCTCCAACCTTTCTGCATAAATCCTCTCCATAGACAACATTCAAGGAACTCCCACAATCCCACTTCACTAAAATGCTACCAATGTCATCGACTCCCACTACGTTTCCAAGGGAACCTATCGGTGGAGCTTGTACGTCGCCCATTTTCAGAAGCTCCACTCTGGTGCCGGGCGGATAGCTCTTTTTCAGATGTTCAACTACTTCTCTTGATGGGAATCTATTCATCTTCCTCTACCTCCTGAGATTTATTCTTAAAAGCTGAATTTCCTGACAATCGTGAAAGCAGAAGCTTTCGTTCTGCTTTGAACTCGTTACCAATGAACCCTAAACGAAGAAGGAAGCAACGAAATGCATATTTTTTATTTTCTACTGTCTTTTCATTGGCTTTCACCCACTTTTGTGTTTTCGCAAGTTTGCAAAGTCCGAAAATAAAATGGCTATACGCATTGGTAGAAACAGCTTCATTTCCAGATTCAAGAGTGAACCAAGGAAAGCTCAAAGTGCTTTCTTTTTGTTCAATGGGTAACTCACTTGTTCCAAGAGCTTTCTTGATAAGTTGCTCTTTGCTCGAAACTAGCTTTTTGAGGTTGAATAATGACTCGTCGGTAAAACCCTCACTCGGAATTTCAATCGTCAATCGGGTCGGAGTAAGATAGGCAGGTGGTTCCTTGTAATCGCAATAAGGACTAACCCTACCGCCAAGTTCTGCTTCAAAGGGAATAGAAATATCTTCTGATTTCTGATCGGCTATAATCGCCGGATCGTCGTATGAAATAGCGATTGCTTCAAAGTCGTGTATTCCACAGAGGTCAGCTACGAGTCCAGGGTTATCTGGTCCCGCAAGAGTACCGTCTTTGTCAATCCGATACGCACCGATTTCGTAAGCGAAGGAGGGAGCACCTAGATACTTTGGGGTTTGGTTTAATTCAAAACCGATGGATGTAACAAGTGCTTTGCGTTTAGCGCCAGTTAGATGGTAATCAATCTTCATGTTCTTCACACCTTTCATTTTTGATTACTACATCTATCACTCTAAACGCTGTAAATAGCAAGTCCTAATTACATGATTTCAGCATCCGTTTTCATCATATCGTTGTAACTGTATTCAACGTCATCTCTTCGAAGAAACACATCTACAGAACCTCCCGCTTGCTCGATGTATCGCTTGACGATGACGTCACAGTATTTTTCATCCAGCTCTATGGTATAACAGATGCGACCAGTCTGCTCACTGGCAATCAAGGTAGAGCCGCTACCACCGAAGGGGTCGAGGACGATACAGTTGGATAAGCTGCTGTTCAGGATAGGGTGAGCAATTAAAGCCACCGGTTTCATGGTGGGGTGATCGATATTCTTCTTGGGTTTCTCGAACTCCCAGATGGTGGTTTGTTTTCGGTCAGCATACCAGTTGTGCTTTCCGCTTTTCTTCCAACCGAAGAGCACCGGTTCATGTTGCCATTGATAGGGAGACCGACCAAGCACTAAGGATTGTTTCTTCCATATGCAGGTTCCGGAAAGGTAGAAACCAGCATCCGAGAACGCTTTTCTAAAATTCAATCCTTCGGTATCAGAGTGGAATACATAGATAGAGGCATCCTTTGTCATTACTGATTCCATGTTCTGAAACGATTCCAAAAGAAACTGATAGAAGGCAACGTTTCCCATGTTGTCATTTTTGATTTTTCCAGCTGTGCCTTCATAGTTGACATTGTAAGGTGGATCGGTTACTACGAGGTTCGCTTGTTTTCCCTCCATCAGCTTAGTGAACGTTTCTTGTTTCGTGGAATCACCGCATACCAACCGGTGTGGTCCTAGTTTCCAAAGGTCACCCAGTTTCGTGATGGGCGGCTTCTGCAACTCTGCATCGACATCAAAGTCGTCATCATGAATGCCGTCTTTAAGGGAGTCTTTGAATAAGTCATCTAACTCGGCTGCATCGAAACCGGTGAGGGTGACATCAAAATCGGCTCCTTGCAGCTTGGTTATTAATAATGTCAGTTTCTCTTTATCCCAATCACCATTAATCTTGTTGAGTGCGATGTTGAGTGCTTTTTCTTTCTCCTCATCCATTTCGATGATTACACATTCGATTTCTTGGAAACCCAAATCGAGTAGGATTTTTAATCTTTGGTGACCCCCCACGATATGAGAGGTGGTCTTATTCCAGATTATGGGTTCTACATATCCAAATTCATGGATGGATCGTTTTAACTTTTCGTATTCGGCATCTCCCGGCTTTAAGTCTTTTCTGGGATTGTAATCAGCTGGAATCAGTTGTGTAATTTTGAGTTTCTCAATTAACATAGTTCTTTGCCGCCTTTCTCAACTCGACTTGCATATCGACTTGCTCCCAGGGAAACAAGATGGAGTTGAAATGACCATAGGTTGCGGTATCCGCATAGAAGGGTGTTCTCAATCGTAGCTTTTCTATCATGGCAGCCGGACGCAGGTTGAACACCTCTTTGACAATCTCTGCAAGCTGTTCGTCCGTGAGCATACTCGTCCCAAAAGAAGTTACGTTAACTGCCACCGGGCTGGCTTTACCGATGGCATAAGAAAGAGCGACCTCGCAACGTTCTGCCAGATCGCTCCCGACGATGTTTTTCGCTATGTATCGAGCCATATAAGCTCCGGATCGGTCAACCTTGGTAGGGTCTTTGCCGCAGAGTGCTCCTCCCCCATGGGATGCCAAGCCGCCGTAAGTATCTACCATGATCTTTCTACCGGTGAGTCCCGTATCTGCAGCGGGTCCACCCTCAACGAATCTTCCAGCGGGGTTGATGAAAACTTCTGTATTGTCGTCAAGGGGGAAGTCCTCAAAGCACTGCCACAACACCTGCGTCAAGATATCTGATTTCAATTCGGGTAGAGTTTTATCTTTATCGTGCTGAATCGAAATGACGATCGTCTTAACTCGCTTTGGTTTGTCATCTTCATATTCAATCGTGACTTGCGACTTTCCATCTGGTTGGATTCCCTTGATCAGCTTCCCCTTACGGCAACTGTCGATTCTCTTAACAATCCGATGAGCTAAGACGATTGGGAGAGGTAGATACTCCTGGGTTTCTTTGCAAGCATAGCCATACACAGTTCCTTGGTCCCCGGCACCCAAAGAGCTATAGGGTTCACTGATACCTTGCCTTACTTCCAATGCTTGATTGACTCCAGCAGAGATATCTGCACTTTGCTGATGTATGAAAATTAGAATGTCATATTCACTTGGGTTATTTCCAACATCACGTAAAACGCTTCTCGTAATGGATCGGATATCCACTTTTGTGCTACAGGTGATTTCACCCGCTACGATAATTTTACCTTTGGTCGCAAGCACTTCGCATGCCACGCGAGAAGCTCTGTCTTCGCGTAAACAGGCATCCAGAATACTGTCTGCGACGAAGTCACAAAGTTTATCGGGATGACCCATGCACACACACTCTGCTGTTTTATAAGTTAGCATAATTACCTCCATATTGCATAATCTATCCACTTCGAGTATAATATAACTGAGTCAAGGTCTCCTCCTCATTGACTCACCAGACCCAAAGGGCCCGAAAAGGGAAAAAGCAATTGTGCCAGAATGCAAAATAAGAGGAGGGATGCTTATGAGCGAAATTAAAAGATTTGGGCGAAATATCATTAATAAAGTAAAAGTTAGTGTTACTTTCAAACTACCGTTCATTAATGTCACACTTGCTCCTTCGATTATTTGCAATCTCGTTAGAGGTTGCTTTTTTTATTTTCCACGCCTTGCTGTAAGTAAGCGCTCCATGACATCATCTTGTGGATTTACTCCGTTGTATTCTCCAACACTGTTCTCTTTTACGATTTGAAAGATCTCCATCCAGAGCCGATTGGTTTGGCTCATATAGTTTTGACCCATGGCCACATATGGACTTTGAATTGCATTTCCCGTTGTGGGATGCTTTGCTAAAAATCCATATTCGGTTACTGCTTCCTCGCACTGAATCCAGCGAGCCACACTCATTGCATAGCGTTCCAGCAGTTGTGGTGAAACTAAAGCTGCACATCCTCGTTCGTTTAACCATTGCCAGGTGCTTTTGTAGATCTCACCGGCGATGAGTGCCTTACCATCTTTTTGTATGGCTTCGAGCATTCTATTTGGTTCTGGCATGGATAACCCTTTGAGGTCAGCCGTTTCGTTAAACTCAATGACAGTTAGTTTTCTTCCGCCGGGATTACCCTCAACTATCTTCTCGGCAAGGGGTTTCTTTTTTGCTCCTGCACCTACACGAGCACCACCACGATTTGTGCCGTCCTTCGCCATAGATTCACCTCGCTTTCGTTAGGAGGGTTATTCCCTCGTTTGATTCTGCGTTTTTTAGCGTGAGGGCCCACACCGCTGTCCTTAATTGATTTATTTAGAGATTTAATTACCCCCACCGGTCACCACTCTCAGCGGTAATCCGAGAGTGACAAGACTTGCATAAAGCCATGAGGTTACTCCACTCATTACCACCACCTTTTGAAAGTGGTTTGATGTGATGAACCTCTTCTGCAGGAGTTAAGACTCCATTTCTCCTACACTCATCACACAAGGGATGCGCTTTGATGAATCGATCGCGAATCCGTTTCCAAGCACGACCGTATCGTTTGTTGGACTCAGGATCACGCTCGTACTTGTCGTATAGCTTGTTCTTTGCTTTCTGATGTTCAGCACAGTATTGTCCTTTCTCGGCTAATCGGCTACAACCCGGGTAAGCACAAGGACGCTTTGGTTTGTATGGCATCGGTTCACCTCACACAGGATAAATAACAACGACCGCCTGAGGGTTTTATCCCTGGCGGTCGTTTTGCTACACTTTCATCAATACCATTATACTACGTTGACACAGGATTTCAACTCTCATTTACTCTCCACTTTTCTAAATCACAACTTGCTTTAAAGCCCTTTCACGCATCCGAAAGGTATGTTGAATGCTGTATCCCATCTTGAAAGCAATTTCCTCCCAAGTCCAGCCACAAAGAAAGCGGAGCTCCAATAGAGTCTGGCACTCTTTGTTTTCCACAGCTTTGATGCAACTAACGATTTGTTGCTTAACATTAATCAGTTGGTTTAGATCTTCATCGATTTCCTTTTGTAAGTCAACGATTTTAGAAATGGCATCAGCCATCACAGAAACACGGTTATTGGGGGTATGCGGGGTATCTGAAAATGTAGAGGTGCATTTAGTAGCTAGCTCGTTGAGAGATGCAATTTGCGCTAGTTTACTATCGATCCTAAGATCAAGGCGATAAGCTTGACTCAAAAATTCTAGTGTGGTCATATCAGCTCACCTCCGCTTCTTGTATCTCTTTTATCAAGAACAGGGGAGTGTGAGCTTTTTGGAAATCGGACTACTATTCCTTTATCCTCCATGGCTTGAACTAATGTTGTATTTGAGAGAGATTCATAATGTTTCATCTTCGTACCTCCGATGTTTTTATTCCCTCGGATTGGCACGGATTGTCTTAGATTTTCATATCTGCCTTAACCGCTTCGATTAAAGCTGCTTGTGTACTATCCTTCTTGGATAATACCTTTAGAATGCGCTCGTCGATGGTTCCATTGGTGATAATGTGGTGCACCACGACGGTTTTTGCACGTTGCCCTTGCCGCCATATGCGCGCGATAGTTTGTTGATACAATTCCAAAGACCAGGTTAATCCAAACCAGATCAACGTCGAACCTCCACTTTGTAGATTCAGGCCATGTCCAGCTGAAGCTGGATGGATGAGTGCAACAGGTAGTTCGCCTGTGTTCCATTTCTCAAAACTACCTTTGGTATCTAACTTGGCATAAGCCACACCCAGCTTTCGTAATCTTTGAGCGATGCAGACTAGGTCGTGTTTGAACCAATAAGCAACCAGCACAGGGTTTCCTCCTGCAGCCTCGATCATATCTTCCAAGGCATCCAGCTTTCGCTCATGGATAGGGGAGACTTGACCATCATTGCTATAGATTGCTCCATTCGCCATCTGGCAAAGCTTACCGGTGAGCGCTGCTGCATTAGCGGCTGTGATGTCACCACTTGGTAGTTGTAGAATCAGATCGGTCTTAAGCTCCTCATATCGTTGTTTCTCACTTTCTGAAAGATAAACTGTATATTCACTGCTAATAAGCTCAGGCATTTTGAGATGGTCCGTTGATTTCATGGAGATGGTTATATCGGATATCTTGTCATAGATTCTTTCCTCAGCTCCTGGGAGAGGCTTGTAGTTGAAAACAATGTGGCCATTTCGTTTATCTGGTTGAAAGTAATCCAGTCGGTAGCGACCGATGAATCGTCCAAGCCGCTGGCCCATATCTAATAACCGAAACTCAGCCCACAGGTCCATGAGACCATTTGTCGATGGCGTTCCCGTTAAGCCAATAACTCGTTTTACTCTTGGCCTAACTCTCATCAGCGCACGGAATCGCTTTGCTTGATAATTCTTGAAAGAAGAGAGCTCATCGACGACGAGGGTATCAAAGTTGAAAGGGAGGTTACTTTCTTCGATCAGCCACTGGACATTCTCGCGATTGATGATATAGATATCGGCTTGTTGCAGTAGGGCTCTTCTGCGGTCTGCTTCAGTCCCAACAGCCACGGAGCAGATGAGGTTCTGAAGATGATCCCACTTATCTGCTTCAACAGGCCATGTATACCGTGCAACTCGCAAAGGTGCAATGACTAAGATGCGATGTGCCTCGAAACTGTCAAACAGTAGATTGTTCAGTGCTGTCATTGCAATGCTAGTTTTTCCAAGACCCATATCAAGCCAGACAGCACAGTTGGGATGTTCTTCGATGTAGCGAGTAGCATGGACTTGATAGTTATGAGGTTCGTATTTCATCAAGAATCCCTCCAATCTGCTGCTCATCATCCAGGACAAATACTTGGAATCCAAGTCGCTGGAGCAACCCATGCCTTGCTAGCTGCAAGGGGAAAGGCTTTCTTCCGGGAGCCTTGACTTCCACAAAGCCAATATGACCCCCCGGTAAAAGTACGAGTCGGTCAGGCATTCCGTCAAAACTAGGGCATACAAGCTTTGGTGCAATACCTCCCATCGCTTTAACCGACATCGTCAGTTTTTGTTCGATTTGTTTTTCTCTCATTGCTTACCCTCCACGGACAAGTGGTCCAGATTTTCTCTACGCGCGTATATGCGCTCGGACACGGCTCCTTTTTCTATAATATTTCTATTTATTTGTACTATATAGAAATCTTTGTCCATTTGTCCGAATCTACCATTTTTACCCCCATTTTACAGGGAATTGGCTCTGGACAGTCTCAAGGACAGGGACAAGCTGTGCCTGTTGTTCTGAGAGGCTGTCCAGAGATGCCTAAACACGCTTATACAACCGTTGCCTACCATAGATGGGCAGTATCTTGCGTTCGTCAACTTTTTTCCAACCTGGGATGCGAAGCATGATGGCCGCTATCGCATAAGAGTCGGAGGGCTTGATGTCCTCTTTCCTTTTACCGAAACATTCACACCAGATCTCCAAATTGCTGACGTTGCTACGTAGAATCCTACCTTTCGATTGGGTAGGACTGTCCGGATCACGGATGTATTCCTGCCTTACATAGATGTCCATCTCATCCCATTTCTCCGGCAGTAGAAGATTGAGATAAGAGAGGACCAGACCTTCGCGGTCGTCCTGTTCCATCGCTTCAGACTGCTCGATTTGAGATAGTTTTTCCAGATACGGGTCGAGATAAATGTCTTCACCGCGCTCGACGAGCACCAGCACTTCAGCCCATATTTGGTTGACATCCTCTAGGGAGAGTTGCCACGGCTTCATCTCACTTGTACCGGGAGTTTTGACTGTCCAGAATCGGCGATTGCCTGTGATGTCTCGGAGATATCCATTTTGCGAATTGGTCGTGCCAAAGAAGATACACTGCCTGGGATGGGGTGTAACTCGACGTCCGAAAGAAGCACGATACTTATCATCCTGACGAGAGATAAACGCTTTGACCTTATCGAGGTCGGCTTTCTTCATGCCGGCCAATTCACCAATCTCGATGATCCAATAACCCTGCAGTTTTTCTGCAGCGGTCTTGTCATTCATATCGGTCAGGTTCACACTATCGGAGTACCACTCTCTACCGAGTTTTGCAATGAGAGTGGACTTCCCAATCCCCTGATCCCCATTGAGTACGAGGATATAATCGAATTTGATACCCGGATTCTGTACTCGTGCCACTGCAGCGCAGAGTGTTTTTCGAGTAACCGCGCGAGTATAAGCGTTGTCCTCTGCTCCGAGATAGTCGATGAGAATGCACTCTGCACGAGTAACACCGTCCCAGGGTGGCAGGGAATCCAAATACTCTCGAATGGGATGGTAAGCTCGGTCATCCACCACTTTTGCAACAGCGATCTGATAGTTCCGGGCCGAGAAGGTCCCATAATTCGCATCGACATAACAGATGAGTTGTGCATCGTCAGCATCGCGCCAAAACCGTGCGGGATGCTTCCATGGTACAGAACCCGTAATCTCCATGCCATCGGCGAGCTGGTTGAAACAAAGTGATTTCAAGTTTTCGTCGTTTTGAAGAATCAAAGTTAAGTTATGAAGATTATTTTTTAGTACCGTTGAGCGAGGTTCGTATTGTAGCTTTTTCTGCCATTCGGGATCACTATCACCGGCTGCGAAATCATAGGACGCTTGTGCTTTTCGCTCTTCGACTACGAGCAGTTTCACATTATCATCTTTTGAGGCAAACTCGGACATGGCCTGATAGGACTCTTTCTCATCATCATCGCCGAATTTGTGGATGCGAACGAGGTCAAAAGCGTTGAGCAACTTTCCGTTAGCGGGATCTGTAGCGTGATGGCTATAAGCGAATTTGTCCTCATAAACCACAACACCCGCAGTGCTTGCACCCGCTATGTAGTCGTAGCGACCTTCCGAGTCGGATGGAGCATAGATGTCTGAGAGGAACATCTCTATAGCCGCAGTGATGGAGTAGGTGCGACAGAAAGCTCCTACGACACCGGACTTTGTAAGCGGGTCTTCCTGGGGTTTCTGACTAGGTTTGTGCACCTTGCTTTCCCGCGAAGTAGTGGGCAGCAGAGAGCAATCCTGCCAATCTGGGTGTATTGCAAGGATTTTATCCGGATCAAGAGGCTCACCATCAAAGAACTTAATGAGGTATTCACCATTCGAGGGACAGGTTGGCCAATACATGAGCTGGTTGGGAATAAAGGAACATTCATCGAACATGTCGATACCAATCTCAGCTGCCATATAGCGCGACACCGCTACATACTCATCCGCAGAGATCTCACGTGTGAAGGGAGCAATGATGCGAAGTCGAGGTGCTTCTGGTGTATGACCGTGTGTGGAATACATAGCACATTTGAAGTGAATCTTTTCCTCTAAGGCTGTAACGAACTCCGGAGTAGCATTGTCAAGATCGGGGGTCCACAGGGACCGACAAGCAACATTCCCTATCTTGCGTAGATTGTCTCTCAAGTGACCTCCGACAAAGCCACCCTTATCCTTAATTTCATCACGCTTTGGTTTTGGGAGCTTGGCATATTCCTCTGCAGTTTCACTCGTGCGTATCGGTGTTTTCAGCCTTTCGCAGATTGCTTCGAAGGATAGGGTCTTATTGGACCAGAATTTTGCCTGGCGGGAATTACCGAGGGCGATCTTCAATTCACGCATGAGCGCTTACCTCCTCGTAAATGGCATAGCTTTTGGGTAAGTATTTTTCGGCATTATCCCTTTCAGCGCCTTTCCGATAGGGCTTAATCCAGATGCGTTTACCGGATTGATAATTTCTCCAATGACCAGCTACTCCCCAGCAGGGGCATGTCATTTGATAATGGGTAGTGCTCGGTACGCGGATAAGTTCTTCATAGTTGATATGGATAATTTTAACCGTATGGAATTTTTTTGTTTCATGACGAGCCTTTTTGTTTTTGCTCTTCGAATTTACTACGGGCGTTCGTACCTCTGAATGCAGAAAAACTTCAGGACGATTCCGAAAAGCATGTTGAACCGCCATGTAAATTAGCTTGACATCGCGTGGGAATTCTATTTCGCTTCTATTATCGGTTTCACACATAGAAAGGTATAAACCGTTTTTCCGAGCCCAAACTGCCTGCTGAGTAGAACAGGTTATGGTGTGTTCTCCATTTGTTATGGTCGATTTACCGAGTGCGATCACCACATCTTGTCTTGTACCGTTATTGTTCATATAAACATAAGCATCTATATAGGGAACAAGAATTGATACAGTGCTATTCCCGAGACGCGTCACGAACTTCTGTCCATACATGATTGAACGACGGAAACATATGGTAGTCACAAAACTACCATCGGTGCAAATAACTGTAAATTCCTCGAGTGCCGGGTTAACAATCAGGTCGGAACTACTATCTGTTGCAGAGCACATTTTATCAATAATCTCATTGAGTTCTTCTTCCGTCGCTTGAATACGGTCAAGTCTTTGCCACTGTGTACCATGTTCCCAATGCTCAAGAGCTTTCAGAACACGATCGTCTTTATCGCTGAAAGCGACTCCTTCCACTAATAATATTTTCTCTTGATCAATCATTCCCGCTAACCTCCTCACAGTTTTCATTATAGTAACGCAACCGATAGTTCTTCCACTTAGCCCGCTTGATTTCAGCTTCCATTCCGGAAGAGATGCGTTTTCCAAATACCCAGACTTCCGAGCACTTGCACATCAGCACATTGCCAAAGAGCATCCCGAGATCGCGTTCGATAGGGTTCTTGTCATCAAGAAACTGAGGGAATAGCAAGTGAGGTGCAATGGGGAGGTAGCCATTATTTACAGCGAATCGGCAGTAACGCTGTGCGGCCTTTGTGTTACTCCCCACATCTCCTGAGTAAGGTGAGCAGATATACACGAGGGGACGAAACACACGATGTGCTTGTTCTTCCTTTTCGATGTTAGATAATGCTTCATAAGGAGTGAGATCATAGTAACTTTCTTTGTTATATATATCGATACTCAAATTGACCTCCGATCTGGGTGATACTAAGACCACCCTTTTGTTTAGTGGACGTAAGGGACTGATTTGAACGAATAGACTCAATCCTTTTTATAAAAGGTGGTCTCAAAGCCATCTGCCCTCAGTAATAAACCTTTTGCCCAGGATGGTGGTTGTGCCATACGTTCGCAGATTTCTTGCAGAGTGGGTTGCGAGTCTGCTTCGATAACAATCTCATCATGGACATGCATGACGATGGGATAATGCCTTAGGTTTTGTAAGGCATAGCAGAGTAAGTCACGAGAAGTAGCTTGAACGATGTTTTCCACGAATTTTGGCCCGTAGGTATTCAAGCGTTCCCATTTCTTTGTAGAGCCGACACCTTCGTAGGTAATGCACTGACCACCGAACTGGTTTTCTCCGATACGGGGTTTCACATAAGCGAGTTGTCTACCGGATGGGAGCACAATGAACAGCATAGCGCTTTGATAGTAGAACTTGATTCCGTGTGTGATGCGGCTGCTTTTCTCCCGAACAGCCTCCATAGCAGCGCGGTCCACATCCCACCAGAACTGGACGATATTCGGATTGGACTGCCTCCACGATGTCACCAGCGGTTGGAGCTCCTCTTCGGTCAAGCCCATGTCCAGAGTACCCATTGCCTTTAGAGCACCGACTGACCCGCCATAGCCAAGCGCCAGTTCAGCTATTTTACCTTTTTGCCGTAAATGACTATTCACACCATGCTTTTCGACTGGCACTTTAAACATCTGAGATGCGGAGGCACAGTAAATGTCACCACCGCCTTCAAACACTTCTTGCCGCCATTTTTCTCCAGCAAGCCAAGCGATGACACGGGCCTCGATAGCACTAAAGTCGCAAACAATAAACTTGGCCCCGTTTTTGGGAACGAAGGCTGTTCGTATCAGCTGTGAGAGAGTATCTGGCACATCTTCATAGAGCATTTCAAGTGTTTCATATTCACCACAGCTAACGAGCGAGCGAGCTTCGGACAAATCAGGAAGATGGTTTTGTGGAAGGTTCTGTACTTGTATGAGACGGCCTGCCCAGCGGCCAGTGCGATTCGCACCATAGAATTGAAACATTCCACGAGCACGACCATCTTCACAAACACAATTTTGCATAGCTTGATACTTTCTAATCGATGATTTTGCGAGCTGTTGCCGAAGGGATAAAACCTTAGATAATTCTGGAGGTGCAGTCTTTAGTAGATCTGCGACGACCTTTTTGCCAAGCGTGTCCGTCTCCAGCCCGTTTACTGCTAGCCATTCTTTCATCTGCATTACTGAGTTTGGGTTCTCAATATCCGTCAAGCTCTGCATGGCGTCTATAAGCTCTGAACGAGAACGGGAGTCTAACTGAATTGCAGAAGTCACAAAGTCCAAATCCAAAGCTACTCCCCGATCATTGATTTCTTCGGAAATATGGTATTCAGACCAGAGGCTTTCCGGCACTGGAAACTTTGAGAGTTTCTGTTGAATGGACATCTCCACTTCTACATCTCGAGCATTGTAGTTTTTAAATGCTGACCATTTATCGGATGCATGTTCAGGAGTATTTCGGGTTCTCTGGCCATTGGCTTGGGTGGGAGAACAGGGTAGACAAAAGTAGCGAATGAGTTCTTTGCCTTCTGACAATTTCTGTTTATCGAGTTTTAGAACAGCGCCGACCCCTTCTAGCGAAAGGGGTAACCCAAATGATGCTGCCCATACCATGGAGCATTTCCATGAAGCAGGAGAAAGATATTTGCCAGTAGGGAGTCCAAGAAAACGAGAGAGGCAGATACGTTCAAAGCTCGCGTTGAATGCCCATTTTGTAACAGAATCATCTGTTAGAGCAGCGATTATGTTGACTGGGATCGTCTCTCCACAAGTAAGATTAACGACCTGCACTTCGGAACCATTCATGCTATAACCGAAAAGCAATATCTCGAAATCGGGGGACTCGACATACCGATATACACCAGCCTTAGAGAGGTTAACGCTGGAAAAAGTTTCTGTGTCTATGCTGAGGGTTTTCATATTAATAAACCTTTCATTCTGTAGGCAGGGTGGCAGAATAGTCTGCCACCCTTTCTTCCTGTCTACACCAAGAAATCTTCATCTTCTTCGGTGGTAAAATCTGATTCAGCGCTAGCTTTCCCTCCAAGAGGTTCACCATCACGTATTTTCTGCAGGTTGTTTAATCCGCAAGCGATGCCTTTGCTGCCATTGCTGTTGAATGCATAAAGAGTAATGCTAGCCCTTCCATAGACACCAGAGTAGACCTCGGAACGAACGAGAATGGGATTGCAGTCGGCATCTACAATACCAGGAGCTGTAGCAGAATTAGCATTAATGAAATAGCAATTCACATAGGCAGGATCATCTGGACGTTCCACATCTCCATCTCGCAGAGGGGTCTTGAGTGTGGCAAGGGGAGGAATGGACTTTCCGTTTCCTTTGAGTTTGGATTCCCCTTCATGATACGCAGCTTCGATGGCAGCTTTGATTTTGGCTACAGTTTTCGTATCACTCTTGGGGATGATGAGGGAAGCAGAATATTTTGGGGTTCCGCCATTAATGCTTTTTGGTTCCCAGACATTGGCATAACTCCACCGGGTGTTAGGACCGGTGATCACTTTCATCGATTGATTGACATTGTTACTCATTTTCAGATACCTCCGTAAAATCATTTTTGACTGTATTCATAACCGGACGCTTGTCGCTCTCCGGAACGAGAGTGGGTTTACCTAAGGGTTTTTCAATATAAGCTGAGAGTAGCTCTTCGAAACGAGACTTACCCAAGAGTTTCTGCATTGCTGTGATGCCGAGAACCTTGTGTTCATAGGGGTCAAAACCAGCTTGCTTGACGGTTTCGGCGACTGAGGTTTCGTTGGTGTAGTGCCGATTGGAACGACCTTCGACAATCTTATAGCCATGCCACTCTTTTCCAAGTAGAGCTTGTTGTAGTGCGTACTCCTTGATGTCTGAAGCCCAGGTGATAAGATCATCTAAGCGAGAAAGGATTTCTTCGACTTCTTCATCGGTGAGCAGGGGAGGGAGTTCGAATTCGAGACGGGCGAGTTCTAGATTTGCTTCTGCTCGAGCTCGACAGGTGTTTTTCACCTTGCAAAACGTGCACCAGCTGCCACTTCGAAAGGTTCCTTCTCCTACATAAGCTAGCGCTGCTGTTGGTTTGAGAATCTTTTCAGCCCACTCGTAAAGATCATTTTTGGAAACTTCGGAAATGCTAATGTTGTTGAGCCTAGGTTGGTAGATTCCCATTCGAACAGTTTCGATATCGTAGATGCCATCAAAGAGATCCAACGCTCCTAGCGCATAACACTTCAATTGGGGATTGTTTTTTGCTGAAACCTCGATTCCACGTCCGTATTTCAGATCATAAATCTGTAGCACTCCATCTGAAACAATAATGCAATCGGCTGTTCCAAACCCGGATTCAACCCACCGAGAGAAGTCTACATGTTGTTCAATCAGGACAATTTGGTTCGAGAAAGATTGTTTAGCGGCTTCGATTTGCTCAAGAATGAAGGATACATAATCAGCAGCATAATCATTCATCTCTTCATTGAACCAGGTCAGATGTTCTGTTGGGTCAGTTGTCTCCATGCCTAAAGCTTCACGTAATCTATGTTCGAAGAGCATATGGGCATCTGTGCCTTCAGCAGCATAGTCGCTTATTACATCCTCGTGACTATCGTTAAGGCGAGCGGACGGAGGACAAGATAACCAACGTTTTGAGCTGGATGCAGAAAGAAGAGCATGGCCTTTAGGTGGCATGAGTCAGTTCCTCCGCATCAGCAAGAAGCGCTTTGTAGTGTGCAGGATCGACATTGGATAACCGATCTGATCCATATTTCTGTAGTAGAGCTCGAATCTGAGAAGTGAATCCAGCTCGTGATTTGTTAGCAAGAATTGCTCGAACTTCTTCCAAAGTGAGGGTAGGTTCACTAACCTGTGTAGGTTGAGTTGCTGGAGGAGAGCTAAACTGCTCTTCTAAAGTGTTAACAATCTGGTGAATTGTCTCTGCGATATTGCGCAAATCTTCTATGATTTTGGCTAATTCGCTCATTTCTATTCACTCCTTTCGTTGATTGACGTTGATTTGATAACAGGGTTAGCTTCCTTGCTAACCGCATGGATACCACACTGATGGCAGTGAGAACATCCAGAAGGTCATCTTGTGTTGTGTGTTCTCGGTTGCGTTGTTTGTTCATTGGTTTCACCTCCTTGGAAGGAGAGTTTTGTTTTATCCCTTCCACTACTTAATGGAGGTGAGTAAGCTGTTTGAACGAAAAGTTTGAAAAAATATTTTTTTGAATGTCACCTTAGGTCTTTCATGAGTTCATGAAGCTGAGTTAAAGCTTGCTTCAACTGATAATTGAGAGTGCTTTGTGATTTAACACCCAAGATTTTGGCGATTTCTCTTTGAGATTTACCTTGTGCCGAGAGCAAACATATCGTAGCGTAGGTGGGACTAATTTTCTGAAGCGCTTCAAATAAGCGAGAAAGCAGCTCGCGGTTTTCAACGATAGACTCCACACTGATACCATAATCCGGGAGCAAATCAATATTCTCAATGACGTTCCCTTCGTCGTCTACAATGGGATGGTTCAGAGATAATACTTCACCCGATGTTTGATAAGGGCAGGTCCAGCAGTCCATGTCACAGAGGAATCGTTTACTTGCGGGACAGCTACAACAACCATGGCTTTGCTGCTTTTTGCGATAGGCAGTAATATCGCGATAATAGTCGTCGTAGAATTCTTTGCTTACAGGAATCCATTGATGCAGGTGTTTGATATAGATTTTTCTTTCTGATGGGTGGCTAAAATTGTTTTGTTTTGACATGATGTGTCCTTTCCGCCTGTGTGGTACAAGGCGACAAGGACACATAAAAAGGATGTATAACGGCCACAGATGCCTAAAATGGGCATAACAAGGCACGGTGGGTACATCGAGTGCTCCGAGCAAAGCAAATTGCTTTGTTTGGAACTTCTTATGTATCCCGCCGCCTTCATGCGCATCTCAGGCTTTGAGATTTATTACAAATTATTGAGCTTCTCAATAACCTATAACTCTTTTTAGGTAGAAAAATAACCCTATTCTGCTGAAGTAAGATAAAAAGAAGACGGAGTTATCTATTCACCCTTGATAGGGTTTGTAGATAACTCCGTCTTTTAGCTCCTCGAGTGGTTACGGGGCAGGTTGCGGTAGCTTCTATTATTTATAAGCTGCCTTTGCAGCTTTGACCTGGGAAACAACTTCTTCCCAGGGGATTTTAATAAGTTTCTTCTTTTCAATTTTGATTTCCAGGTCAATCTTGTCATTCTCGATTACAACATCAAAGACTCTTTGAGGAGTTGGTTTTTCGGTGCTGAAAAACAAGATAGGACGTCTTATCATTCAAATCCCCCATTCAGATATTTGTTAATTAGATTCCGGGTTCTTGGTGCAACCTTTGCGTCAAGCTCCATTTCTTTGATGCTTTTATAGAGGCGAGATGCCTGTTTCTTTAGTGTTCCTGTGTAGTCTTCCGAGGTGTAGAAGGCTTTTTCCCAATAGAAGTCTTCTCCCTCTGACCCAATAAAGATGAAATCATACCCCTGATATCTCTCGTTATTCGTGGTGTAAGGGATTATGGCCAAGTCTCTTCCTGCATCAATATTTTTGTAAACATAAATGTCATCTGAAAGAATCCATCGATATTCGGAATTCAAATGTTGTGGATGATATACTGCTTGAGGATCACTACCTTCGGTGACAAGGCCCAACTTCGAATAGATTTCTTTGAGTTCGGCGACAACTCCACCGTGTGATTCCCAGTCAATACTATTCTCTCTGGTCTGGTCGCACAGCTTCATTAGAAACTTAGAAACCAAAGTGGTATTGCTCGTTGGTATAGTTAAGTCTGTTTCAAGCAGGTCGATAAGGTTTATACTAAAAATTCTCGCGATCTTCCATACAATATCGATGCTGAGCTTTTTATCCGAACCTGGCTTGGAAGTTCTTGATATATAACCACTGCTGATTTTGAGTATTTGCTCCAAATCACCCATACGCATGTCGTTCTTCTTTAGGAGAAAAGCAATGTTGCTATTGAGTATAGTTTTATCGAAATCACGAAACTTCTCTAAGTATTCATCAATACATTCTTCTTGTTGGGGTAACATCCAAAAGCAAGGATGACCGCTGTCCGGCTCAAAGTGGTTTACGCACTGGAGTAAGAGGTCTTTGATATGGATTGCTTCTAGTAAATCTTCTGTGGTATTGATCTCTTCAACAAGAGAATACCATTCACCATTATAATCAAACTTTCCTTGGATCGATTCATCGAATTGACGTGACATAAAATAGACCTCCGTTCAAATGATTCTAAGTAGATTATAAGATTTGAACGAGATGTTGTCAATAGTTCAAATGAAAATTGATGTAAGCTTTTTATTGAACTAAATATTGACGTAGATTGAAAGCATGGTTCGTGCTATTGATTACAACGGAAGCAGAAGCCGTCCTCTATATTTGATTTGTATATTAATTTAAAATTCTTGTTTGTGACATAATATGGCGTTTTTTGCAGGAATATCTTAACTGAAATTAGAATATTGGTCTAAAGAACTTCGTATAAACATATTATGAGGAGAATACAACAATGGCAGATAACAAAAAAGAACAAGAACGGTCAGAACTTCATCGCACCATTTGGAGCATCGCCAATGATCTCCGCGGAAGCGTAGATGGCTGGGATTTTAAGCAATATGTCCTTGGTATGCTGTTTTATCGCTATATATCAGAAAACCTAACCGATTATATAAATCGAGATGAACATGCTACAGGGAATCTAAATTTCGATTATGCTAAACTCAGCGATGATGAAGCCGAAGAGGCTCGTGAGGATCTTGTACAAACCAAAGGGTTCTTTATTCTACCCAGTGAGCTATTTGTCAATGTCCATTTAAGAGCGGAGAACGATGATAATCTTAACGAAACCCTGGAGAAAGTGTTTCGTAATATAGAAAATTCTGCTCAAGGAGCTCCCAGCGAAGATGACTTTAAGGGCCTTTTTGATGATATCGATGTTAACAGCAATAAGTTGGGTTCTACAGTAGCGAAGCGTAATGAAAAGATTGTTAAGCTTATGAATGGTGTGGGGGAGATGAAACTGGGAGATTACCAGGATAACACCATTGACGCTTTCGGTGATGCCTATGAATATCTCATGGGTATGTATGCTTCTAATGCTGGGAAGAGTGGTGGTGAGTATTATACCCCTCAGGAAGTCAGCGAATTACTCACTCGCATCGCCTTGGTAGGAAAAACGGAAGTCAATAAAGTCTACGACCCAGCTTGTGGCTCGGGTTCATTGCTATTGAAATTCGCTAAAATACTCGGGAAGGAAAATGTAAGGCAGGGTTTCTTTGGTCAGGAGATCAACATTACCACATATAACCTTTGCCGAATCAATATGTTCTTGCACGATATTGACTATGATAAGTTTGATATTGCTCATGGGGATACCTTAACAGAACCAAGACATTGGAATGAAGAACCCTTTGAAGCTATTGTTTCTAATCCCCCTTATTCCATTAAGTGGGATGGCGACAGTAACCAATTGATGATCAATGATCCTAGGTTTTCACCAGCAGGAGTGTTAGCACCAAAATCGAAAGCCGACCTTGCATTTGTTTTACATGCTTTGTCTTGGTTAGCGACGAATGGCACAGCAGCGATTGTCTGTTTCCCCGGAGTGATGTATCGGGGAGGAGCAGAACAAAAGATAAGAAAATACTTAATTGATAACAATTATATCGACTGTATAATTCAGCTACCAACTAACCTCTTTTTCGGAACCAGCATCGCTACTTGTATTATGGTGCTAAAGAAATCTAAATCAGAGAACAATACACTGTTTATAGATGCTACTAAAGAGTGTATCAAAGTAACCAACAGCAATAAGCTAACACAACAAAACATTGATACCATTCTTGAAGTATATTCGAAACGAGAGAATCAAGATCACTTTGCTACGAAAGTTGATAACGGCCAAATTGCTGAACAAGATTATAATCTTTCGGTCTCAACTTATGTGGAACAAGAAGACACAAGGGAAGTCATCGATATTAAGAAACTCAATGCTGAAATTGAAAAAATAGTTGTACGTGAGCAGATTCTGCGAGATGAGATAGCAAAGATCATAGCAGAAATCGAGGTGAACTAATAATGCGACTTTCAGATGTTTTGTCGAGTCAAATATCGAGTGAGTATGAGCAAATTGAAGGATTTTTGAGTAATCGAACACCTAGATCGGGCCAACTGAGGAAAATCTCAGTCGGTAAAATAGCCTTGAATTTCTATTGCAAAAACTGCCATGATGCAAGAACTTTTATCTCTGATGAGAATTTATATTGCATTGGTGTGAATAAACATTTGATAAGTATTGATACTGTGCTTACTTGTTCTCGCTGTGACTCAACAGTACAAACTTGGTTTTTAGTAGAAAGTAATGGAGACATAGCTGGAATTGCTCCCGAAGTTCGCATTGCTAAGCGAAGTGAAAGATTATCTGAAATGGTATTGGTATACAATGAGAGATATGATGATTTCTCAGATTTGCTAGAAAAAGCACAGAAGGCATACCGGGATGGATTGGGAGCTGGCTCTTTAGTTTATCTGAGAAAAATTCTTGAACGTACCACTATGCAGACAGCAGAAGTTTCAAATATTAATACTAAGAAGCCTAACGGGCACCGTAAATCGTTCAAAGAATTACTTAGAGAAGTCGATACACAATGTTCGATTATACCAAAGGAGTTTACAGAAAACGGATATAGGCTATTTGGTGAATTAAGCGACGTCATTCATGGGGATACTGACGAGCAGTTAGGCTTACAAAAGTATGATGCTTTATGCCGACTAATCATTGGGATTCTAGATAATGTAAAAAACAACAAAGAATTGATGACTGCTATTGGCTCATTAGGTTGGAATGATTAAGGAGGTGTTTCAAATGGCCTATATATATCATCTGATAAATGAGCTTTGTCCTGATGGGGTGGAATACGTAAAACTTTGCGATGTTGCTACTGTTTTACGTGGTAAAAGGCTTACCAGAAGTCAACTTTCGGATGTTGGAAGTTATCCGGTTTTTCATGGCGGCCTTGAACCATTAGGATTTTATGACTTATATAACCGCAACGCTAATAGTGTAATGATAATAAACGTTGGGGCTTCAGCTGGAACAGTTGGATATAGTTATGTTGATTTCTGGTCTTCGGATGGTTGTTACTGTATCGAGCTCTCAGATAAATTTGATAGTCGTTTTATGTTTCACTTTCTTTTAACACAAGAATCATTATTACAATCGAAAGTGAGGGTAGCAGGAATACCCACTTTAGATGCAAACATAGTTGAAACACTTAAAATCCCCCTCCCACCCTTACCAGTACAACAAGAAATTGTCCGGATACTGGACAATTTCACGGAGCTTACAGCGGAGCTTACAGCGGAGCTTACAGCGGAGCTTACAGCACGTAAAAAACAATATGAGTATTATAGGGATATTCTGCTAAGGAATGATAATCAAGGGAACCCAATAAAATGGATGCGTATTGGGGAATTTGCAGAATGCTATGCAGGTGCCACTCCAAAAACAACACAAAAAGAATTTTGGGAAAATGGAACTATACCTTGGATGAGTTCAGGAGAAGTGAATCTAGGACAAATCCATACGACAGAAAAGAAGATTTCACAGTTGGGGTTTGATAAATGTAGCACAAAATTAGTTCCTGCGAATTCGGTTGTTGTTGCACTTGCTGGGCAAGGAAAGACTCGTGGAATGGTAGCAATCACTAGAATACCTTTGTGTACCAATCAATCTCTATGCTCTATAGTTACTGACGAACGAGTTAGTAGCAATTACTTATACTACTTTTTAAAAACTCAATATCAGAACCTAAGGACTATTTCTTCCGGTGATGGTACACGAGGAGGACTAAACTTAAAGATGATTAAAGATTTTTTAGCACCTGTACCGTCCCTTGAAGAACAAAACCGCATCGTTCCCATTCTTGACCGGTTCGATACTCTCTGCAACGACCTAACCAGTGGTCTTCCCGCTGAAATCGAAGCCCGACGAAAGCAATATGAATATTACCGAGACAAGTTACTAACTTTCAAGGAGCTAAGCAAATGAGTACTTACAACATCGTTGCTACATCCAATGAAACCACTGTTGTAGCAGAATATGTATCGGAATATGGCCGAGTTACTGCCTACCAAAGTGAAGCAGATTTAGAACGGGAGTTCATTGATTTTCTTCAATCACAAGGGTATGAGTATGTAAGAATTGCTAGCGAGGGTCATCTGATTTCCAATATGCGAAACCAACTGCAGTTGCTCAACAATTATATGTTCTCAGATACCGAGTGGAATTGGTTTTTTGAAAAATGCATTACCAGCAGTAACGAAGGCATCGTTGAGAAAACTCGTAAGATTCAAACCGATCATGTTCAAATTCTAAAAAGAGATGACGGCTCCACCAAAAACATCTATCTTTTGGATAAAAAGAACATTCATAACAATCGGCTGCAAGTCATCAATCAATATGAGGAAGGTTCGGGTGCTCACAATACCCGCTACGATGTCACTATTCTTGTCAATGGTTTTCCTATGGTTCATGTTGAATTAAAACGCAGGGGTGTTGCCATTAGAGAAGCATTTAACCAAATCAAACGCTACCAAAGAGATAGCTTCTGGGCAGCCAGCGGCTTATTTGAGTATGTACAAATATTTATCATTTCAAACGGTACTCATACCAAGTACTACTCCAATACGACACGATCGAGCCATGTGAAAGAGAATATTGAAGGCGACCGAAAGAATAGCAAAAAGACCAGTAACAGCTTTGAGTTTACCTCCTATTGGGCCGATGCAACCAATAAAGCCATTGCTGATCTGGTAGATTTCACTAGGACATTCTTAGCAAAGCATACATTACTAAATGTCCTAACAAAATATTGTGTATTTACCTCAGAGGATTCATTGTTAGCCATGCGACCATATCAAATCGCAGCCACGGAACGCATCCTTTCTCGCATAGAAATCTCCAGCAACTATAAGAAAACAGGAACATTGGATGCAGGCGGATACATATGGCATACAACCGGAAGTGGAAAGACACTGACCTCTTTTAAGACGGCTCAAATCGCATCAGCTTTGCCATATATCGATAAAGTGTTGTTTGTAGTGGATCGTAAAGACTTAGATTACCAAACCATGAAAGAGTATGATCGCTTCCAAAAAGGTGCTGCCAACAGCAACACCTCCACCCGGATTCTGCAAAAACAACTGGAAGGTCAAAGCTCAAAAATTATCATAACCACCATACAAAAGTTAGATATCTTTGTTTCGCGAAACAGAGGGCATAGTGTTTTTAAGAAACACATAGTCATCATCTTTGACGAATGTCACCGCTCTCAATTTGGAGAAATGCACAGCAAGATCACAAAATCGTTTAAGCATTACCACCTGTTTGGTTTTACCGGAACGCCAATATTTGCAACCAATGCCGGAAGTGGTGGAAATCCTCTCATGAGAACAACACCCCAGGCATTCGGAGAAAAGCTTCATACCTATACCATTGTCGATGCGATTAACGATGGTAACGTGTTGCCTTTCCGCATTGATTATATCAATACCATCAAGATGAAAGACAATGTGAAAGACAAAGAGGTCTCGGCCATTGATACAGAAAAAGCTATGGCAGACCCTCAACGTATTCGCGAAGTCGTGGGTTATATTCTTGACCATTTCGATCAGAAAACGATGCGGAACAGTGCTTATTCTTTAAAAGGGCAACGTGTCTTTGGCTTTAATTCTCTCTTTGCAGTTAGTTCCATACCTATGGCAATGAAATACTATACAGAGATCAAACGTCAGCTGAACGAACGGAATCGAAAACTCAATGTTGCTACTATTTTCAGTTTTAGCGCTAATGAGATCGACCCAGAAGATAATATTGCAGATGAAGATTTGGATACCCAAGGATTAGATACCACTTCTCGCGATTTCTTGGAATCCGCCATTACAGATTATAATGCTGATTTCAACACCAACTTTGATACATCCTCAGACAAATTCCAGAACTATTACAAAGACCTATCGTTTAGGATGAAGAGGCGAGAGATTGATTTGCTTATTGTGGTGAATATGTTCCAAACCGGTTTCGATGCCACCACACTGAATACGCTGTGGGTTGATAAGAACTTAAAACAACATGGGTTGATTCAAGCTTTCTCTCGTACCAACCGGATTTTGAACTCCGTGAAAACCTTTGGCAATATCGTTTGTTTCAGAGACTTGCAGAAAGAAACCGATGAAGCAATTGCTTTGTTTGGAGACAAAGAAGCCGGCAGTATTGTACTTTTAAAGAGCTTTGAATCTTACTACAATGGCTATGAGGAAAATGACAAGTATCAACCCGGGTATAAAGACCGGATTGATGAGTTAATCGGGAAATTTCCTTTGGGACAAGCAATTATTGGTGAGCAGAATCAGAAGGACTTTATTCGTTTGTTCGGAAGCATTCTGCGCTTAAGGAACATCTTAACAGCCTTTGATCAGTTTGCTGGTAAAGAAATCCTACCCCTGCGCGATTTCCAGGATTACCAGAGTGTTTATATTGATATGTATCAGGAGATCAATAAACCTGGAGCTAAGGACAAGGAAAAGATCAACGATGACATTGTCTTTGAAATGGAACTGATTCGCCAGGTAGAAATCGACATCGATTACATTCTAATGCTGGTTGCGAAATATCATGCTTCCAACTGTGAAGATAAGAATATCCTGATTTCCATTGATAAAGCTATAGGTTCGAGCTTGCAACTGCGAAGCAAGAAAGAGCTCATCGAGCATTTTATTGCGACAGTCAATGCTTCTACAAAAGTAGAGGAGGACTGGAGGAAGTTCGTCTTGGAGCAGAAGGAAAGTGATCTATCTGTTTTGATACATGAAGAAAGACTGAAGCCCGAAGCTACCCAGAGATTTGTAGATAACTCTTTCCGAGATGGAGTCTTGAAGACGACGGGAACCGATATTGACAAAATCATGCCGCCGGTTTCGCGTTTTGGTAGTGGTAACCGCACCGAAAAGAAGCAGGGGGTTATAGAAAAGTTGATGAGGTTCTTTGAGAAGTATTTGGGACTGATGTGATGCTTGTTGTTGATTGTGATTGAAAGCAGGAGGTGGCAAAATGGTTTCAAGAGGGAAGAGTTTTTTTATTTGTACTTGGTATATGGGGTTTCTTCTTGAAGACATGAAAATGTAAAAATGAGCATTTTAATTTCAAGCCTAGCTAAGTAGACATCTTTCGATTTACCTTAGATTACGAGAGCTCAAGATAGATGTGAACCGTTCAACATGAGAAAATAGGAAAATTAAAGTGGCCTCCTTGAGAGGGATTATGATTTTGACGTTTCAACAAATTTAGATTGTGAGGTGTTCAAAATAGAAGGGTTAAAACCAAACGAAGAAGAAAAAGAAGCGTTATCGTTATTTTATAATAGATTTTACGGTCTATATGAAGAAGTTGTAAGTGATGAGTTTATGCTCTCGGATGCTAGAATAAGGTTTTACAAACTAAGAGAGGCATTTTCAATATATAAAGAGTTGTTGGATTATGAGCCAATTAAAGAATATATTCGCTGGATGAAAAAAGGTGGAAGACCTCATTTTGAAGGCATAATTGCAGATGACTTGTTTAGCTTTATAAGAAATTTATTATCACATTTTCCCATTTTTGATACATGGAATGATGTGTATATAAACAAGAACCTAGCTACTTGGAGTAAAGCGGGGCAAATAGATAGGTTTCTAATTAAAGGAATTCAGGAAAAAATTGATGGTAAAGGCATTGTGAAATATAGAATATGGGAAGAAAAAAAGAATAGAATGACATATTTGAGTATTCACTTGCCTGAGATATATAATGATACTAACATTTACCTAAAGGATATTGTATCTGAAGAAGTAGGTGCGAAATTTTGCATGGCTTTAATGAAAACGGTATTAGATACTCAGTTAGTGGATTCCGAAGTACCAGACATTAAAATAATGTCTCAAGTGTATATACCAATAATAAGCAAATAGTACTTGAAGCATAGCTATTTTCAAAAATTTTCTTTGAACCAGATGGGAGCCACGATATGTATGGGGTTTTATGAGTTCAAAAATAAATTTTGCACTTATTATAGTTTGTTCAAGAATACTAAAGGTAAAGTGGCAAAATCTAATAATATGCTTAATAAAGTATTATCTATATAACTTCCGGAAAGAGATTACGAGTTCCTTTTCCAAGTTAGGGGTTTTGTAACTCTGCTGACTTGAAGATGGATCTTATTCATGGTAACATTGGGTTGTTATTCGGATAAAGAAACTATACTGAAGATTGGTGTTTTTTCCGAATTGGAGTAAAGGGGGGTGAACATATCCATAGATGTTTTTGTTTCTGAACAAATTGGAATAGGAGTCGACTATTACAATAGCAACTTCACGTGAGATTTTTCATAACTGCTGAGAATTTTACTTGTGATTAAAGGGTTGGTGAGTAGGACATCGAATATGTTACTTAATAGAGTTTTAGAGTGACTACACTTTTTTATTGATATGGAGGTTTGTATAATGAGTCAAGTAATGGTGATAAATAGCAACCGACCGGATATTGGCTTGTACACAAGGCAAGTTACTATAGGTGGTGAATATGAGCTCGTAGAGCAGTTCATAGATTTTTATTGCCACTCTTTCAAACTTAATAACAAAAAGACTCAACTTGCGGTCTTTGTTGAACCTCGTTTAGATTCGGGTTTCCCTGATATTGTATTCGCACCTTACCTGCCATCAATAATTGATAACTGGTCTGATAAACGTGAAAAATTAGATGTGTATGACCTTAAGTTGTTAGCGCACTTATATTCTGTCGAAGGAGCAAATGGAACTAAGTTAATGTCTACACTTGGCTTTCCAGAAAAGCAAATTTTAATATCACTGGAAAAGCTGTTAGATGCAAAATTAGTATCATACCGAAAAAGCAGTTGGCAAGTTCGCGAGATAAGAAATGTTTTTAGTCTAACAAAGTTAATAGCTGTGGAAGCAAAAATTAGCAATATTAACAAAGTTGTTGAACAAACACGTTTAAATACACGTTTTGCTTCACACTCATATGCACTAACCAATTCTACGCACCCAAAAGTTGATACGTTGAAAACTTTCAAGCGCTTTGGTTTAGGTTTGTATGGAAAGGATTCGCAGTTCAGGCAAATAGTCGCAGCCAAAGAGCATTCTCTGCCGTCAAGTTATTTATCGTTTCAGTTTAACGAGTGGATAGGCAAATCTTTAGCTCATCAAGGAGGGATACAGCATGCTTGACTTCAAGCAACTTGAGGAGAATCTCTCCAACATGGAACAACTAGCTCGAGGTGGTCAAAAAGTAGTTTATAGTGCAACACATTCAAGCTTTGGAGAAGTGGTCTTGAAGTTATTCTTTAATACTGATGCACGGTCTCAACGCGAAATAGAGATTTGCTCAGGATATAACTTTGATTGTGTTCCCAAAATATATGAAACAGGACATGTTTCTTATATTGGTACGGATACCTTATATCTCATTGAGCAGCGAGTAAACGGAGAGGAATTACGGAAGCGACTAATTAAGGGAACAAGGTTTACTCTAAGAGAGGCTGTAAGCTTTTTAGAGCAAGGACTGGCGTTCATAAAACTTTTGGAAGAAAAGCACATTGTCCATCGTGACATCAAACCCGAGAACATCATTTTAACAAATAATGGGAAAGTGTACTTTCTGGATTTTGGTATTGCTCGAATACTAAATGCCCCTTCCCTTACGAAAACAGAGGCGCTTTTGGGACCGCATACGCCCGGTTATGCTGCGCCTGAACAGTTTAAGAATCTGAAAAGCACTATTGACTCACGAGCTGACTTATTCTCTATTGGCGTGGTTACATATGAATGCTTAACGGGAAGGAATCCTTTCAGTGAGGGGGCGATTAGCCACCTTGACATACTTCAACGAACAGAGACGATAACTCCTGTTAGCTTTCAAATAAAAGGTGACACTCAGCATCAATTCATGGGACTTCTAAGTTCTCTGATGGGTAAGTATCCTTCAAGGCGTCCAAAGGATTCTATACAAGCTCTGAACTGGTTGTCGGCGGCTATATCAACACTTGAATACGAGGAGGTGACAAAATGAAATTTTACTTGCAAATGTGTCACGGTATGAAGTCAATGTGCTTAGATCTAAGTAGAACGTGGGGAGGAGCAACTGTTATTCTCAGTCCGCAGAATATCTACCCGACCATAAAATTAAAGCCTTATTCCGAGTCTATACGCAAATTAGGCGGTTCAGTACTTTTTGATCCGCAGTTGTATGCACCGTCCAAGTTTCAAAAAAACCTTCAAAAGCATGACTACTGGCCTCGGGAAGATTTTACGAGTATTGAATTGAGCGAATATAACGAAGTCCTTAAGCGGCTTGCTGATATCAACTTAAACCTTCACACAGAGATGTTTATACTCCCTTCGAGGATTATAGATAGAGTCGATGATCAATGGGGAAAAGATCAAGATACAATTGCTAGTCAAGCTAGGATTGTGGCAAAAGAGCAGCAGTTATTACTTACAGTTGCTCTGGGAAAAGATGTTTTGATGAATGATATTCAGGTTGAGAGCATTATTCATTATGCTCATCACTGGGATATCGATGGTGTTTATATCGTTAGTGAACATCCCGAACATTATTATCTTGTTGACAAGCCAATATGGATAGCAAACTTAATGTCGCTCATTGCCGGAATTAAGAGGCTTGGAAAATTTGTAGTAGTTGGGTATGCCAATCATCAAATGCTTCCACTATCGTTGGCAAAATGCGATGCGATAGCTGCAGGTAGCTTCCTAAATGCTCGTTGGTTTAAAGCAGAACATTTTGAAACATCAGAAAATAAAGAACCAAGTCAACGCACAAAATGGTTTTACTGCCCACAAACACTATCTGAATTCAAGGTAGCTTACCTTGATGTTGCCCATCGCTCAGGTATTCTTAATGTTATGGCAACTCCTTCACAGATGGAAAACGAATTCAGCAACATGCTTTTTGGCGGAGCAATTCCTTCATCAACCAATTACGAAGAAAGTGATTCATTTAAGCATTATTTGCATTGTCTTCGTATACAATGCGAATTTTCAAGCAAATTTACCTACATAGAAACAAGGAACTACCATTTTGCTCAACTGGAAACGGCAGCTCAATTATTGACCGGGTTGCATAATGAACGTATTAAAGGACAAGATCGAGATTTCAATGAGATTTGCGATGTAAATGCAGCAGCTATTCAGCTATTTGACAAAGAATTTGGATTTGCAATAGCGCGTGAGTGGGACATTAAATAGAGACAATTCTAGAAATAACAACAAGGAAAAAATATCGCGTATTTTAAAATTTGGGATTTCTATTCGATACATTAGATTTAGACTTTAGTGGAGAAATACAATGGACGAGATTTTAATGAATAAACAACATCATCCGATAACTCCGGCACAGTTACGGAGAATCTACTAGTTATATTTCAATAAATGGAAACGGACATTATCCCAATTAAGAGGAAGAGCGGAGAAATATATCGCAAAGTTGACGATCAGAATTATTAAAATAATCTACAAACATTATTGTAAACACGCTGGTACAATTTTTTAAATTCGCAGAAGGGAATATATAGTACGTAACTATTTTGGTGGCATTTCACTTTAACCGGCAAATTCGGGATAATTTGCCGGTTATTTCCGTTAACGAAAGAGTAGGATTCTACAAAGCATCAATCTAGCAACTATATTCCATTCAGTTAATGGAAACACATCCATCTTGACTTCTCAACCCTACAAAGTGGACATGTTCCCTCAAACGCAGAAAATGTAAAAAGTGTAGTAAAAACTTCCAAGACATCAATCTAAGGACTCCGAACCATGTTGAGACGGTGGTATTGATGTCAAGGATGGGGAAATAGGGCAGAAAAGCCTTGAAAATCGCAGATATTTGGCCGATTTTGGGTGAAAATCAGCGATTTTTAGAGGGGTGTTTAGCACTCGTTGGAGTACATCTATGCTGTTTCGTAATCTTTGAGAGTGTAAGATGGATGTGAAGCACTTTTTGGGGCTCGCGAGAAGTCGAGTTAGATGTCAGCAGATTTTAGATGTTGGGGTGATATCTTCATTGCGTATAAAGATCTTATGTTTTTGCGTTCTAAAAAACCATCTCATCACTAATATCTCGTCTTTGTGGAATCTAAGCACATGCAATTATGATTACTAAAGGATCACTTTAATTCCCACCAATATTTATTTAGTGCAAGAACAAGGAGGTTGCAAGTGGAGATTACCATTACCTCAGCATTACCTGGGGAAGAAGACCTTTATGAACTTTATCAAGTGTTGGGATGGAATCAGTTTCTTAAATTAGACTCTACAACACTAATGAGAGCAATGTCTGAATCGTACTACTCGGTATATACATACTCAGGAGAAATTTTGGTAGCTACAGGTAGAGTGATTTCAGATAGTATCACAAATGCTTATATAAGCGGAGTAGGTGTTCATAACGATTATAGACATCAGGGGATTGCAACACGAATAATTGAGCAACTAGTGGATCATTGCCGGAAAGCGAACCTTCATATACAACTTTTTTGTGAAGAAGATATGATCCATTTCTACGAGAAATTGGGATTTAGTAAGTTCGCTTTGGGAATGAAAAGTGTTGAGGAAAAACCAATCGACTAACGAAAGTATTTAATTTTACGGACTCTATTACATTAAGAAGGTTGTATAGGTATCATAGGTGGGAGAAATCGAGTGTGGAGGTAGTTTTAATGGCGAAAGCAATTGGTATTGGTGGCTTATTTCTCGAGTTTAAAGGAGATAAGGTAGAGTTGCACAAATTTTATCAGAAGCATCTTAAATTGGAGATGAGCGATTATGGATCGGGTTTTCTTGCTGGAGAACAGTTGATGCTATTATCTTTTAAGAGAGAGTCTGATAAGACACCCTTGGTTAATTTCAGAGTCGATAACCTAGATGAAATGATGGAATCGCTTCAGAAACTCAATCTTGAAACCGATGCTATTGTTAGCTATGATTATGGAAAGTTTGCTCATTTTACGGATCCATTTGGTAATTATATAGAGTTATGGGAACCCAATATTAATATATATAAGGAAATGGTCAGAGCTGAAATTGAAGAATATTGCCAAAAAGTGAGAGGAGTTAGAAATGGCGACTGTTAGTAGTATTAAATTCTATCGGCAAAAAATGCTTCATTGACTATTATGAAGACTTCAGATCCTGCAATAACAATATTCTTCTAGCTAAGAAGTTATTTCAGGATAACCCAAAAGCAACATCCCTTCGGGTCCAGTCGACTAGAAATAAGTAAGGCTAAATGGATTTTTGATAAGCGTAAAGAAAGAGAAGCGCTGACCATCATCTGTGACTCTTCCCGACTTGATGAGGAAACAAGACAAAAGGCTAGAAAACTTTTGAATGAACTATAATAATGCGACCTCCTGACTCGAGTTCAGGAGGCCGTTTCTCATAGTTCATTGATCTATATACAACTTCACACCGGACTTGAATTCTACAGAGAATTTGTCCTCACCGACGATCACCTTCTCAATTAATCGTCGGACGAGAACCTCGTCAAAGTTAGTCAAGAAATAGGTTTGTTGCTGCATAAAAGCACATATGTCAGAGAAGCGTTACTTCAAATCTTCTTGCCGAATTTCTGTTAACTCGGCCTGTTTCTTTTCATCCTTCAGTTTTGCTATCTCATCAGCAATATCATCATAATCTGCTTTTGTGTTAACTCGCCTTACGAGCTCAGCCTGGAGAATTTCTAATCGATTAGCTATTTCAGATAGCTCAACATTCTGCTCTTCAAGCAAAGCTCTCTGAATATTTTCCTGTAAGATCTCAAGATAATCGTCCTTATCGCACAACACCTTATTGATAGCTTTCACTAGTATCTCTTTAAGATCTGTTTCAGAAACTGTTCTTGCATCGCAGAATCGAACAGTGCTTTCAATCAGTATACAATCAACCAAATAATTAGCAACCAAATCAATATAATCGGAATTGCGTAACACCACTTCTTTGGTTTACCACTTCTCCACACCCCTTCAGCTTCAATACGGCATCGTTCAAAAACATCATGTGGAATCAACCGAATTGTCAGCGCTAGCAATGTGGGTAGAATTATTATGTCATCAAGGTAACCGAGTATAGGTATAAAATCGGGAATCAGGTCAATAGGTGAAAGAGCGTAGACTAATGTGATACCGGCGATAAATTTTGCCAAGAGTGGAGTTTGGTTATCTTTTAGACTATAATATATAGCCGGGATATCTTCTTTAAGTATCTTTGCTCTTTCTTTAAGATTCATTGATAATGTTCCCTCGTTCCTTATGATTTAAGTGTATCTCTTTTCTATAAACACTTCTTAACTAAAAACTCACATGATAGAGATTGACAATATTCTTCCAAGTGTGTTTTTATCAAATTTTCTGACCTTCTTCTGCAGGTGTAAGTGATTTCTAAATGGTTATTGTATTTTTACCTGTTTTGACTCATCTGATACAATATCAAAAAAGAATTTCATAGCATACAATAACTTCAAGAACGCTCTATCTATTGTTTCCCCAATAGATTACGACTAACATCCCTGGGCCAGTGTGTGCTCCGATAACTGGTCCGATTTCGGTGTGTATCAAATTTGCCTCGGGAAATTGGTTTAATATACCTTCTTCGAGTTGTTTTAGCCCTTCTGGGCAATCTCCATGTCCAATCGCCACAAGATTGCTAATTTCAGGCATCCACCCCGCTTCCATTCGTGCAAGCTGCGCTTGAATCGCACGATCTCTACCACGCAATTTTTCAGAAACCACGAGTTTACCAATTTCATTTACGTGGAGTAATGGCTTAATCCGAAATAAAGATCCAATGGAAGCTGCTGTAGAGGAGACGCGTCCACCGTGTAAAAGATGGTCGAAAATATCAACGGTGAACCAATGGCAAACCTGCATTCTATGTTCTGTGACCCAGTTTGCTAGATCCAGTAAAGAAAATCCCTCGGCCTGTTTTCGTAGAGCTTCACATACCAGGAAGCCTTCACCAGCCGAGGCACATAAAGTATCAATGCATAGGATTTGTCGATCAGGATATTTCTCTCTCAATTCATTCACACAATGCTCTGCTGATTCAATTGATTTGGTTAGACCAGAAGAAAGACAAAGATACAAAATATCACGGCCTTCACGCAAACATGGCTCAAAATGTTGCTGATAAACTATTGGATTTATTTGTGAAGTAGTCGCAAAGAAACCTTCTCGTTGCATACGATAAAAATCGCGGATGCTAAGATTCCCGTTAGGGCCGTATGAATAAGCCTTACCTTTAATCTCGACCGGCATGGGGATGATTTCGGGTTGTGGCAATCCGAACGTCATTTCGCGGCTAATATCTGATGTTGCATCTGTGAAGATTTGATAATCGAACATATTATTTAACCTCCGTTAATTCGTTTGTTGGTTGCTGAACTACTTTCCCATATTTTATCTGCGGTTGACTTCCAGTTCTCTGCGTATTGTGTCGTTTTGTCGCATAGGTGATCAACGCTCTCGTTACTTTGGTAATCAGTATTAGAAGCTCCCGTCTCCTTGACCATTTGACGAAGCCATTCTGGGTTCTCTAGCATGGGACAAGGTTGAAGCATGTTCTTATTGAAAGGTGCGTTATTGTGATAAGCCATGAATAATGGACTCTTCAGTGTTTCTAGTAAACTCGTATTATGAATATTGCAATTTGAGTAGTGGATGAAAACGCAAGGTTCAGCATCGCCTTTTGCATTGATATGTAAGTAATTCCGGCCACCCGCAATACAACCGCCTATATATTCAGCGTCATTCTGGAAGTCGATACTGAACAGAGATTTAGTTTTGCGGAAGGCTCGAATGCGATGATAAACCATTTCCCTCTGCTCGGGTGTTGGTAATAAATCAGTTACAGCTGAGTTGCCTACTGGCATATAATGGAAAAACCAGGCGAACAATGCTCCTGCTTCAATGATATAATCAAAGAATTCTTCGCTAGTTATGTCGTTGAAATTGCGACTTGTATAACATGTAGAAATACCAAATGGGAGTTTGTGCTTCTTTAATAGCTTCATGGCAAGCGCTACTTCGGCGAAGACACCTTCACCACGGCGAGAATCGTTAGCTTCTTCAAAACCTTCCAAAGAAATCGCTGGTACAAAATTCTTTATACGAAGCATCTCTTGGCAGAATTCTTCGTCAATTAATGTTCCATTGGTAAAGGAGAGAAATTCACAGTCCGGATGTAATTCACAGATTCTGATTAGATCTGCTTTCCGAACTAAAGGTTCGCCTCCGGTGAAAATATACATATAAATTCCAAGTTCCTTACCCTGGCGAATTATAGAATCCATGATCTCTAAAGATAGATTCAGATGATTGCCATATTCGGAGGCCCAACATCCAGTACAATGCATATTACAAGCGGAAGTTGGATCCATCAAGATAGCCCACGGTACATTGCATTTCTCTCTAGTTTTTACTTCTTCTTGAATCTCTCCGCCCTTTAAGCTAGCGTTAAAAAGAAAATTTTGAAAAAACACTTTGCGAACACCCGGGTCTAGCTCATAAAGGCTGAGAATAAGCTGATACCAATTGTTTTTTTCAGTAATAACCTTGCGCACTGCGGTACGTTGAGGCCCATACCACCCATTAGGAGAGAATCTATCTACCATATCTATGAGTTTGGGAAGGTTTTCATTGGGATTGCTCTCAATGTACTTAAGTGCTTGATTAATACTAAAATTTTGCATAGTTTCTTTGACAATACTCATGTTGCTTCATCCTTTCTTATACTCTTTGGCGTGTTTACTGTCTGTATTATAAGTTCACTTATTACAATAGTCACAGGACAAAAGAGCCAGTGTGTCGTATTATGCGACACACTGGCTCTTTTGTTGCATTTTGGAACAAAACTAAAAAAATGTCCCTTGAACACAAAGCAAAAAATCGGTATTCTAATAGTATCAAGTTATTTGCTTGCTTGGAGGGAATGAACATTATGGATATAGTTACCAATCGTGTACTCATTGAAACAGTAGTCAGAAAAGCGTTGCGCGACATTAAAGAAACTCCCGAACGTAGCACAAGAAACCTTGTTGATATGGCGCTAAATTTTTGTGAGGGCCGCTTTCAAAGTAATTTCTTTGAAAGCGCGCAAACCATGTTAAGAGACCAGAGAAGCCATTATTATGGGCTGATTCAAGACATCGTAACCCATGTGAGCGCAGAGCGGTTAATAAAGTTTGGTATCAATCTAGGTTATCAAAGTTGTACGGTTGGTGCAGAGCTTATTCGCACAACTGAAATTGAAGAAGGCTTCAATATACCATGGTCGGTCTCTCTAACTTTAAGTGGTAACGACTATAAAACAAATGCGGTGGGATATCACAAAGTCATACATCAAGGACAGGAGTTGGGTGTTTATGCTTGGATGCTGTACTGCCTCCACAGTCCACAATCTCTATTTGAACTAATAGCAGCGTTCCAAAATCACGCCTTTGTCTTGTACTGTTCTCCTTCTGACCTTAGTGAGGAGGTTTTAGATGAAGTAGAAGCCTTACACAATCTAATGTTTGTTGTTCGGGTAGGGAGTGGAGTAGAAAAGGTTTGCCAGCGTTTAAGAGAACGCCAAATATTGTATTCGATTTGTTATACCTATTCCGAACCAGATGTAAAGCACATTCTTAATGGAGATCTACTCAGTGACGCAGAGCTTTTACACCCAGCTTTTACAGTTTTCTTGATGCAACCAAATTGTAGACCCAATATTCAGGCTGCAGTCTACCAGTATGTGGTGAGAGAAAGAAATGCGCAAGCGTATCAGACTCTTCCATGGGATGCAGTTTATGATAGCTACTATATAGATAATATCATATCGGGAGCCAGTTGCAATATCGGTTTTGAGCCCGATGGTAGTCTAAGTGTTTTTCAAAATGGAAGGGTGACAGCGGATTACAACTTGTTTAAGCACCCGCTTAGGGATATTTTGCAGCTGATCTTTCCGAAAACGCTTCAAACAGGAATTTGATTATTTTTCAGGATTCATTTGCTGGTAGACTGCTACAGTTCCTCTTTGAAATTGATCCTTCAGCTTTGCAACAAACTGTTCTGGAGGCATGCTTTCCTTATCCATTAGCCAACGCTCTATGGCACAAACGGTTGCATCTGCAAAAAAGCTGACAGCGAAATCATCTATGTGATCATCGCCAATTAATGTCGATAATTGGATTTTTAACAAAGGAAAAGCGTATTCCCTAAGATGATCGGAAAAGGAGTTTTGACCGTTTATTTTTAGAGCTTTGCGGTAGAATGACCGATTGTTGTAAAAGTAGATACAAACCCGCTCAATAACAGCCCAGCGCTCGTCATAATGAACGGAGGTAACACTATCCTTGGCCAATGTAAGAAACTCTGTATCAAAAATCCAGTTAACTAGATCATACTTATCTTTGAAATGATAATAGAAACTTTTTCGATTCATGTCACACTTCTCACAAATATGAGCCACATTTATCCTCTCAAAGGGAACCTCGTGCATGAGTTCTTTGAGTGCAGTGGCTAAAGCCTTTTTTGTTATATTGGAATCGGGCATTACTCCACTTCCTTCGACTAAATATATGTTTGCCTGCTTTTAAATAATGACTCCCGATAAAAGCATTATACCAGTAATGCTGTTTTTTTCAACTGGTTTAAGAAAATTGCTTAAATGCTTAACATTGATTGGAAGAATTTTTTTGGGTTTGATTAACCGAAAACCCCAAGAAGTTGTAGGAGACGATTGTATTTCCGACTTTCTTGTAAACTATTCTTACCCCTTTAGTAGTGTGATTTGCTTTCTATTCATCAACATTCACCATCACGCCTGACTTGAAATCCACAGTGAGTTTGTCCACATCGACGATAACCTTCTCAATTAATCGCCAGACGAGCCCCTCGTCATAGTTAATCAAGAAAGAAGTTTGCTGCTGCATAAAAGCACTCATATCAGAGATGCGTTTCTTCAAATCGTCTTGCCTGATATTGTTTAACTCTGAATTTTGCTTTTCATCCTTTAGTTTTGCTATCTCATCAGCAATATCATCATAATCTGCTTTTGTGTTAACTCGTTTCACTAGTTCAGTTTGAAGCTCTCCTAGTTGTCTATCTATCTCAGATAGATCAACACTCTCCTCTCCAACCAATGCTTTCTGAATATTCTCCTGCAAGATCACGAGATAGTCGTCCTTATCGCACAACACCTTATTAATTGCTTTCACTAGCGTCTCTTCAAGATCTGTTTCAGAAATTGTTCTTGCATCGCAGAATCGACCAGTGTTTTCAAGCCGGCTGACACACCGCCAGACTATGGACTTCTTACCGTGGTTGTTCCAATGAACTCTTCTGAATACCTCTCCGCAGTTGCCACAAACAATCTTATTGGCAAAAGTGTGGTTGCTACTGAATTTTCGAATTTGGCCATTAGGGCTGGTGTGAATTATCCTGCGTCTAATCAATTCCTCTTGTACTCGCATGAAGATTTCACGCGGAACAATTGCCTCATGGCTATTTTCTACATAATACTGAGGAACGATACCATGGTTTCTTACTCTAGTTTTAGTTAGGAAATCGGTCGTATATGTTTTCTGTAAAAGAGCATCGCCGATATATTTTTCGTTTCGAAGAATCTGGTTTACATTACTCGTATGCCATTTGGTTCGACCAGATCCGTTCTTGATGCCATCCGCCATCAGACCCCGAGTGATTTTAAGAAGACTATTGCCTTCAAGGTATTCTCGATAGATGCGCTTTACGGTTTCTGCTTCTTCCGGAACAATCACCAAGCGCTTGTTCTCATCTTTCGTATAACCCAGAAACCACTTGCAGTTGACTTGAATTTCACCCTGTTGGTAACGATACTGTAGGCCCATTTTTACATTCTGGCTTAGGGATTGACTTTCTTGTTGCGCTAAAGGTTAAAATGGCTCGATTATCAAGACAAAAAAATGAGTATTGTTAAGTGAACCTGATACATAACCTTGTTTGCTCGAATGTTTACTTCCCCCGAAGCAGTCGCCTCCTTGGGAGGTTGACTTGAAACCAAGAGAAGTAAATGATAAAATTGCGAATTCGGGTTGGTAGATCGAATCTTCATAACCTCGTCTCGCCCGTTAGCAAAAAGTCTCATTTGCTCGATTGGTGTCAAGTCCGACGGTCAATTAGGCTGTTCGTTCCAATAACAGGGGGTAATACAGAGAACCTGGCGTTCGGTAATCAAGGGAAGAATGGAGCCGGTTAAAATTGTAGTTGTCGATGAAGCTTCCAATTTCTTTCCTAGCTTCCTTTATATTCCTGTAATTTTTCAAATAGACTTCCTCATATTTGAGTGTCCTGAACCACCGCTCAATCATAATATTATCTGCCCAGCGGCTTTTACCATCCATACTGATTTGTATTTTCTCTTGTTTGAGAAATTCAACATATTCATGACCGGTAAACTGGCTTCCTTGATCTGAGTTCAAAATTAGAGGTTTTGCTACTTCAAGTGCTTTATCCATCGCTCTCAAAACCATAGTTGTCGAAAGAGTGTCATCGATCTCCCAGCCAACGATACACCGGCTATACCAATCAATAATCGCAGTCAGATAAACAAAACCGTGGTTTAGTCGAATGTAGGTGATATCAATAGACCAAGCTTGATTCGGTCTGCTTATGACAGCATTTCGCAGCAGATACGGGTAAATCTTGTGCCCTTTTGCAGCTTTTGAGAGATTTGGCTTCGGATAAATGGCGGTGATTCCCATTTCATTCATGTAGTTTCGGGTCTTCAATCTACCCACTGGTATTCCGTTACCCTTTAATTGCTTCGAGAGTTGTCGCGATCCCCAAGTCGGATGTGCTGTGTGTAACTCATCAATAAAGCGTTTCGCTTTGATCTCCTGTTCGTCTGGCTGACGGGGTTTTCTATAGATACTCGTTCGACTAATCCCTAATAAGTCCGCTACCGTGCTTAAGGGCAAGTCCTTACTGCCCTTTTGGTCGCGGAGTAAACTTACTTTCCCATTCAGGTCCAAGCAGTTCCTCAGATTTTTTTTTGAGCCAATCAACCTGTGTGGTTAACTGACCTACCTTTTTATACAGAGAATCTGATTCTCGTTCTTTCTCTTGCAAGATGGCTTTAAGATCTTCCGTTCGATTATCGTCAAAAGCTGCTGCTGCGTTTTTAAGAAATTCGTTCTTCCAGTTCCGTATTTGGTTTGGTGCGATTTCATATTCATTGGCAATTTGGTTGAGTTCTTTCTCACCACGGATGACTTCCAAAACGATTTTAGCTTTGAGTTCTGCGCTGAATCTTCTTCTTTTCATGCTTTCTACCTGCCTTCTTTTTGTCTCTTTTATTATAGCAGGTTCATTTAGTTCACGCACTTTTTTTGTTTACTTTTCTCAGACCATTATAGATGCCATGATGGTAAGCATGACCTCACCTTTGGAATCCATGGAATTGATGTTCTCTTTCTCAAAGAAAACGGGAATGTTCTTGTCCTTCAATTGCCGTATAAACTTTAAGCAATCTAGTGTATTTCGAGCAAAGCGGCTGATGGACTTGGTTATTACCATTTCAATATTGCCGGCCATACATTCTTCGATCATGCGATTAAACTCATCGCGTTTTTTGGTGTTGGTTCCAGAGATGCCATCATCTGCGAAGATGCCCGCTAATTCCCAATCAGGGTTTCCCTTGATGTAGGATGTATAATGTTCAATTTGAGCTTCATAGCTAGTCGCTTGTTCATCACTATCGGTCGACACACGACAATATGCAGCAACTCGTAGCTTGGGCTTCTCATCATTTTTAACCTTTCTGACATGCTTACTTGCTGGAATCAGGGTTACATTCGTTCCTAGCGCCATTTACTATTTACCTCCGTTCTATTAAACTATAAGCATAAGTTGCTTGTTGGAATGGGTCCTCAAACTGCTGATTGCCTTCGAGAAGTCGAAAGCTGGTGGGGAAGAGGACCTGTTTTCTATTTGGAGAAATCTTGTGCTTCTTTAACTTTTCAGCTCTTTGAGTGCGCTCTGATTCTACAGCTGCAAATATCTCTGGATCAATGAGGGGTGGATAGAAACCGTCCCCAAGATATCTTCTATTGCGAAGAATATGGCCAATACCCGGGTGTGATGCTTTAGCCCCAGTCTTTTTTGCAATTGTAAGGAGAGAATCACCCGCCAAGTAGAGTTGAAAGATTTCGGACTGCTCAGAAGTTATATTCTGTTTTTGTTGCAATTACCTGGGATACAACCTCATTCCAAGGAATCCTAATGAGTTTTTCTTTTCGACTTTAATATCCGGGTCAATCTTGTCATTCTCTATTACAACATCAAAGATTCTCTGTGGTGTTGGTTTTTCCCCACGTGCAATCGTCCCCTTCAGACCAAGTGAAGATAAAGTCAACGCCTTGATGTCTATGATCCTTGGAAGTGTAAGGAATGACCGCTAAATCTTTATCGGTATCAATGTTCCTGCATACATAAATGTCGTCAGCAAGACCCCACTGAATTTCGGGATTTTGAGGTTGAGGATGATACATAGAGTGATTATCTTCATCAGTGGTTATAAGGCCTAACTTCGGAAAGATTTCACTCAGTTCAGCTATAATCCCACCATTTATCGTCCATTTAATAGAATGCTCTTTTATTTGCGCAGATAACTTGACTAGAAATTTGGTAATCAAATCAGTATTGTTCATTGGAATAGAGATGTCGGTTTCGAGCAAGTCGATTAGGTTTATATTAAAGACTCTAGCAATCTTCCATACAATATCGATACTAAGTTTCTTGTCTGACCCTGGTTTAGCAGTTCTAGATATATAGCCACTACTAATTCTAAGTATTTGCTCTAAATCACCCATTCGCATGTCGTATCTCTTTAAGAGGAGGGATACGTTGTAGATTAGAATCGTTTTGTCTAAATCTCTGAACTTCTCTAGGTAGTCATCTATAGTTTCCTCTTGCTGTCTTAACATCCAGAAACAAGGATGACCGCTGTCCGGTTAATAGTGATTTACGCATTGGATTAGAATCTCCTTGATGTGCAAGGCCTCAATCAAATCCTCTGTTGAGTTTATTTCTTCAATAAGTGAATACCACTCCTCGTTGTAATCAAATTTTCCTTGACTTGATTCGTCTTACTCTCTTGGCAAGGAGTTGCCTTCGCTCAAATGATTGTGTCTACATTATAATATTTGAACTATATATTGCCATTGGTTCAAATTAACAGTTAGATAATTTTTCTTGAAACAAATAGCTTTGCTCGTATTAGGTAGAGGAGATCACTTTATGAATTGTGAACACCTTACTTCTTTTTGTCTTGAATATATTCTCCCATATTCTTATCTCGAAATAATATGATGTTTTTTGCAGGAAAAGCGAGAGTATTGTTCGAATAACGTTTATTGAATTTCTATTTTCGACAGATGGAGAATTCAGAAATTGAAATCACCGGTTAATTTTTTAGAATTACTTAGGAAATCGAGATACTGACAAGATATATCTCAAAAAAACTTTTGGTGTTTGTCCTGCATAAATTTCTATGGTGATTTGTGACCACAAGAAAACCGCACCATCATTAGTAATAAGCGATGCATCTCTTTTTTTAAAATCTCGTGATGGTGGCACTGAGTCTCAGTTTAAAGGTCTTCTGGTTTTTCGACTTGGCAATGCTCCATCTGGCTATTCTGCCATTGTTGGCCCATGATTCCGTTATGCTGAAGCACATTGCAGATGAAGCCATAGAAAAGATTCTGCTTCTTTATTCTAAAACACCTAAGCCGATGGCCAAGAAGGTTTCTACACCAAAGAAGAACAGAAAATAATGGAGAAAGCAAAGATTCTCAACTATCCACAGGCGACGGCGCTCTATTCGGCCGAACATGGAATGTTATCAAAGCCTAAGAGAATACAATTCAGGGAGGATAATCACATGAGGTTCAGCTACAACAAACTATGGGAATTGATGATAGAAAGAGGGATAAGCAAAAAGACCATACGTGAGATGAGTGGGTGCTGCCCCACGTCTATCGCCAACCTTGGTAACGGCGGAAAGGTCAATAAGGAAGTTTTGCTCAGGATTTGCATGGTATTGAAGTTTGACTTCGGCGACATCATGGAAGTTGAACCAGACGGAGCAAAATGTGAGAAGGATTCCGACACCAACATGCTATTGGGAGGGCTTCTAGATGGAAATTGAAATTGGTAAATTTACTCTCGAATCGCTGACTACTGGGATGTACAGTGAACCAGAGTCCTGTTATCGAGAGTATATTCAGAACGCAGTCGATTCGCTTGATGTTGCGCTTGCAGAAGGACTAATACAGGCGGAGCACTTCCGTATTGAGATTATCGTTGATGGAACAAGACGGGAAATCAGTATCCGCGACAATGGGACAGGCATAAAAAAAGACTTGGTTAGAAAGACGCTTCTTGATATTGGTAATTCCACTAAGCTACATACAACAAATCGCGGTTTTCGCGGCATAGGTCGTCTTGGAGGTCTTTCGTATTGTAAAAAGCTCAGTTTCTGTACCACTGCATTGGGCGAAAACGGAAAAACGCTCATTACTTTTGATTGCGAGAAATTGAAAGCCCTTTTAGTTCCGGGTCAAAGCTCGGAACACAATCTTCAAAGTGTCATTGAAGCCGTCACCGAAATAAAAGTTTTGCAGGAACAGTCGTCGGCACATTATTTCATTGTAAAGATGGAAGATGTCGATGACGTTTCATCACTCTTGGATTTGGAAACGGTCAAAGACTACATTTCACAGGTTGCACCGATCCCATTCAGAGATAGATTCTATTGGGAACGAGAAATTAAAAAAGAGTTGTTAGAACAAGGGATAACTATTGCAGAATACCCCGTCTTTATCGGTGAGTCATTTGAGGCTCTCTCTCAGGTGTACAAGCCATATAAGGTGACTTTTGAGGCAAATTCTCGTTCTGGTGTATCGAAAGATGAAATTCTCAGCCTCTCTTTCTTTAGAATAAATGATGGCAAACAGCAGATGATTGCTTACGGTTGGTATGCTAACACGGATTTTTCAGGAACGCTGGTTGACGAGCGTATTTCCGGATTAAGGGTACGTCAAGGTAATATTCTCATCGGTGACGAGCGCACCCTTGCCCCTTACTACAAAGAGAGCCGATTTAATGCTTGGACGGTTGGTGAAGTTTATGTTGTCTCTCCTAACTTAATTCCGAATGCTCGCCGCGACGACTTTGAGAAGAATACTACTTTTTCAGAGTTTACCATAGGTTTAAGGGATACAGTCGGTACTGAAATAACTGATAAAATCCGTGCGGCATCTAAGGTTAGAAACAACCCGTTGCAAAAGACGATCAAAAAGGTTGAGCATGATGTTGCTAAGGTTGAGGAAGTCCTCACAACAGGCTTTCATTCGTCTGCCGAAAAAGAGCAAGTTGCAGCCGGCCTTGTCGCGGCAAGGCGCAACCTATATGCCATTCCGAAAAATGCCCCTGTTGAAGTTGTAGAGCAAAAAAAGGATCTGATGGAACGACTCGCCACACTTGTGGATGAAGTTGATGAATCGATGAATTTCAGAGTAAAGAAGGATCTCTCTTCCAACTTTTCAAAGGTAGAAAAGAAGATTGTTCAGGCGATGATGGAGGTTCTGTCACGCAACTTTGAACGCGCGACTGTCGAAAGTCTGTACCGAGAATTCTTAGAGGAACTAAAGTCAGGAGGGAAAAAACAATGATGCAAGTCTATCCCGAAAAAAGCGAGCAATTAGAACTGTCGGTTGACGAAAAGTCATTTCTGCGGACAGTTGAACGGGCTTTCTCTAATGAAGAGATGGCCTATTATGTACTGCACATAAACCCACGCAAGAAGGACGCAGGCGAAGGGAAACCAGAACTGTTCAATCTTCTGCTCGTCAACAAAGGGATACTCTTGTTTCGCTTTATTGAAGTAACGGACTTGGTGGCAAAGATGACCATCAAGGCTCTTGGCAATTCCACTGTTTACGAAATGCTCAGGAGCGATATTGCGAAAAGACTCGAAGAGAGTCGCTATCTCACAGATACATCAGGAAAATTAAAGTTTTCGCTTAATGTTTGCTTTTTGTTTCCCAAGGTCGACGAAAATCAGGTGACATCCAGTCTGGACGAAAACGAGCGTCAGTTTTGCGAAGGTCACGTCTTCTTCAAAGACACCATAAGTCAGATACGCAAAGAAGGCGCGGACACAGTCAAGGGTTATTTGGGTGACGGTGAAGAACTTCAAGAAGACCAAATCAATTACGTATTTCAGCGGCTCTGCCCAGAAATCACAATACCACGAAAGTTTATTCATGACGAGAACGAAACTGTAGGTGGCACAAATGTAATTTTGACTTCAACAGACAGAGCCGTCAAGTCCTATCGCTTAGACAGTAAGCAAATAGACATCATCAACAAGATTGCAAAAGGCAACCAACTTATTCTTGCCTGTGCAGGTAGTGGGAAAAGTGTGCTGCTTATTTCAAAGTGTTTCAAGCTGGCAAGCCTTAATCCGGGTGAGAATTTTCTCATTACTTGCTACAATAGGAATTTAAACAATTATTACCAATGGGCTATTGCTCAAGCAGGATTCTCGGATAAAAACGTGCTTTGTTCTACGTTTTTTGGGCTCTGTAGATTCTTGTTAGAGGAAAACGGAATTGCACTACCTGCAGCATATAGACAAGATGATTATTTTGACCGGCTGTTTCTTATTGCGAACAACGCGCTTTCCGAAGGCAGGATTCGTCAGCGATATTATGGTATTTTCATTGATGAAGTTCAGATATTCAAACCCGAATGGTATAAGTTTTGCTTTAACCTTCTAAAAAGCAAAAAAGCTGATGACCACTTCTTTACTATAGCGGGCGACAAATCACAAGATGTTAAGAACAACATTAAGCACGGTAAGGCACCGTGGCAAGGTGGTGGCGAAGCCTATCCAGAATACAGAGGGAAAACACTGCCGATAGAAACGAATTATAGAAACTCAAAGCCTATAAATGACGCAATCGACAGTTATGTTGATGCTGCTAAAACGCTTGGGACGACTCTTGGTATTGACCTGACCTCCGATCCCGAACTTTTCTTGCGTGGGACAGCTTACAGAGGCGGCAATAAACCTACATTAATTGAATTATCAGACCTAAGCAATGAAGGTGAAGGAAAAGCAATCGGAGATGCTATTCAAGACTTCATTGAAAACAAAGGGCTTAGCGAAGTTGATATTGCAGTAATTTTATATAACAGAGCAGCAAAATACACAACTAAAGGATGGAAAACGCATTATTATCAGTTAGTGCCATTCATTAAACAGTGTTTTTACGCACAAGGCTGGGAAAATCCGTCCATTCTGATTTCAGGTGAATCTGAAGGGGCTACCTATGGTTCGAGAAGGGGTGTGACTATTACTACCATAGAAGGATCATTAGGACTGGATTTCAGAGCAGTTGTTTTAGCAGGCCTCAGACCACTTGGAACCCATGAAAAGGTGCGAACGATTGCAGAGTTCGAATCAGCAACACCAGATCAGTTGCCAGAAAAACTTGAAGCATTCAAAAAGAACATAAACCTCATTTACACGGGATGTACAAGAGCGAAAGACGATTTAACAGTCATTCTCTCCGCCCCAAAAGGGGAGTCGATATATATGGATTTGCTAAGGCAATCAATGCAGGAGGTAGAAAACCAATGACAACATACGATGACAAGACCAACGGTATAGTTGCTTTAGGTGGGAGGTTCATTTTGCCACATTGCGTTGATTGCGATGACTTAACATTCAAGGCAAGTTACATCGTTGAATCTAACATTAAGTGCAAAGGAAAGATAACTGCCCTTTTCGATTTAATAGTTTTCGGTGACGTGGAAGCGAGCGAGATTGATGTAAAAGGCAGATTTGTTTGTGTTGGGAAATGTAAGGCTAATACTATTATTGTTTATGATGAAATTTGGTCTGAGGAAATTGTGGCGGTAAGTATAGAAACAAACAGTCGAATAACAGCGCAAGAACTCAAGGCCAAAACCATTATAGCTGAAGGATGCATTCTTATTGCACGAACACTTGATGTTGATAGCACAGCCGAAAGTAGTAAAGCAATAATTTGTGGCGAAACAGCATTCGGAGCTGGAATTATATGTGCTCCTATAGTGTTCACGGGCGAGCCGTTAGACTTGGATGATGGAGAAGATGCTGTAATCACAAAAGATGCAGTTAAAAATCTAAAAATTGAAGAGAGCAATCACCCAACTGATAACCATGTATGCTCAAGTACAGTAGCTAATCTTATTCAGATGGGCGAGGTAAATTTTAAGAAAGAAAATGATTACTGTGGATACTTAGATTTTGCCATATCAAAGGCACACGATGATGATGAAAGAGAAAAATTCAAACGGTGGAAAACTACTCTGTTAGAAGTTGAATTGAATTGCCGTTACATTGATAATTGCACAAATGTTGTTCAGTTAATTTGGCTATCTGAAATAGCTAGCTCAGATCACTTCAGAAACTGGCCAAAGATTGATGAAATGTTTGTTATGTTTGACCAACATTTTGTAGACTTGATGTATGATAACGCTGATGGAATAATCTGTACCATCAGTAGCTATTCTGAATTGCTGAGAGCACTAAGTATTCTTCATCTGTTTGGTGACATTATGAGTAAAGAGCTCTACTGCTGGATTTACGAACAGCTTATCTCGAACCTTGGATTGAGACCTGAATTCGTCTACAAGCGGCTAAATGAAAAGGGGTGGGTTAATCATGCCTAGCAATAGAGAAGTCTTGGCAAAGAACATCATCGATAGGTTTGTATCCGCTGTTTCTGGCACAGACAAAGAGCAGTGGCTGTTCAACAACCCCGAAGACCGCATCTATGTTGGCAAACTATCCCCGCAAAGTGCTGAGGATCGTTTTTCATCGAGTGTACTGATTAAGCAAATAAGTGCTGATTTCCGCATTCCTAAGAAAGACATCGACAATGCTGTTTTGCAGATTTTTCCGCAGGGCAACTTCTTCTTTAGAGTGTTGCCGACACTTGTCCAGCAACAGGCATTTTTTCTAAAATACTTTTTTTCCACTTTCACCGAATCCCAGTTTGCAGACTTCACTGCACTTGCTGAGGCTTTCCACGCTAGCAAGTTAACCTCGGAGATGCAGGCTTACAAAGTTCAGCTTCTGCCTGTTTATGAAAAAATCGCTATCGACCGGGCTAATACATTCGTCGAGGTGAAAATCAAGGATATTTACAACCCGAAATTTGACTGTGGAAGTGTACCAGCAGAATCTCCGTTTTACGAAGAAATAAAGCGGCAGGTTGAAGCTCTTTGTACTGAAGCAAAAGCCCGCCCAAACATTATGTCGTGCCAGTTCAGAGATAAGCTCAAAATTAACGACTTGCTTACCGAGGAGGCTTGGCAGGAGTATATTAAGAAGCAGCGTACCCGTGAGGAATTTGATATGTTCCTCCATTTCGACTATTCCATGAGTGTAGATTTGAAAGGTAGCGGTGACCATCTTAATGTAACCGTCGCTCTTAGCAACGATACCCCTTGGGGGGATGAAAGCGCGGGTAAAGGTCAAGCCGATGCTAAGACGGATAAGTACCGTATTAGCACCCTCTTCAACTCCGGTTTAAGAGTGAAGTGTCTTGACACAGAATTTGTTCCGATTGAACTGGACTATTTTAGAGACGACTACAAATATGATAGATTCGTCTATGCGCTAGGAAACAACTGCAATGTATTCTACGACAAGGATAATGTCGAGCTGCAGACAACCCACGTTCCTTATTTTGTTCAGCATCGCTTAAAGACAAACGATAAAATGGCAATTAAATTTGAAGACCTAATTACTGACCCGATCATTACGCTGAAAGACATCCACACTGAGATGCAAAAAGAACTGAAACGTTGGGAAGCTGACTTTGGCAGACGACATAGTTCTCTTACAGCGAATGGTGTGCGGCAGTTCAGTAACGAGGTTGCTGCGTTCAAGATAGAAATGACAAGATTTGCTACTGGCATTGAATTGCTTGAAAAATATAATATGATTGGCGTCGCCTTTCGTTATATGAACCAAGCTTTCAGAGATTCCGCTAAAAGCAAGGGTTATGATAGTTGGCGTTTGTTTCAGGTTGTTTTTATTGTTTCTTTGATTCTCGATGTTGTGGCACACGAGCAAGATTTGATGCTCGATGAAGATGTCAAAAGCAAAGCCAAAACGGATGATGTTGATATCCTCTATTTCCCTACTGGTGGTGGTAAAACAGAAGCGTTCTTAGGAATTCTCGTTTTCAATCTATTCTTTGATCGCTTGCGAGGAAAGAATTATGGTGTCACTGCAATGCTGAAATACCCGCTCAGATTGCTGTCTGTACAACAGGTTCAGCGTGTTGCTAATATCCTTGCAACCGCCGAGATGATCCGGCAAGCTAAGGGAATTGGTGGCAGTCCGTTCAGCCTTGGTTATTATGTTGGCGAAGGTAACACTCCTAATAATATCGATAAAGACCTACAAAGAACGTTGCTTGAATTATCATCAGATGAGATTGATGAGAAATATCGTCTGGTCGACATTTGCCCGTTCTGCGATCGGGAAACTGTTCATGTGATTTATGACGTCGATGTTAACTCTTTAAGGCACATTTGCGGAAATCCGGAGTGTGTCTCACGAGGAGTTATTCCGCTTTATATGGTAGATAATGACATTTATAGATGCTTACCGTCTGTAATCATATCAACCGTGGATAAGATGACAGCCCTCGGCTTCAATTCAAACTTTCATAACTTCCTTTATGGAGCTGAGTTTGAATGCCCAAAACACGGGTTTACGTCAAAGACAAAATGTCTGGTATACGGTTGCCAATGCGCCCCTGCCGACTACAAAAAAGTGTCGATGAAAGACCCTGCACCAACTCTGATGATACAGGATGAGTTGCACCTTATACGGGAGTCGTTAGGTGCTTATGATGCCCATTACGAAACCTTGATGGAGTATTTCATAAAGCATCTGTCGGGGTGCAACAGAGGTATAAAAGTAATTGGTGCAACCGCTACGATTTCCGCTTACTCTGAACAAGCAAAACATTTGTATTGGAAAGGTGCAATTCGCTTCCCAGCCGCTTCTCCCTACCTCGACCATAACTTCTATTCGTTTGTCGATAAGAATGACATAGGCAGAATTATCGTAGGTTATGCTCCATTTGGCAAGGCAATCGTGAACAGTGTTGCGTACTCGCTCCAGTACCTGAAACGTGTAGTCTGGAATCTTTATACCAACCCACAAGAGGTTCTTGCTTTAACGGGAATTAACATCGCAGGCTCAGTAGAGGAGCAGCTTGCAGAGGTTAAGCGATTACTGGAAGAATACTGGATAATTCTTGAATACAACAATGTAAAACTTGAAAGCAACCGATTACTCCAGGCATTGGAAGACCCTATCAATACAGAACTTATTGACGAGGGTGTTGAACCGTTGACAGCCAAAAAGATGACGGGTGATGATACCTTCCAAGAGGTCAGGGCTACGCTTTCAACCATTGAACACGCTGATAGTATGATAGATGGCATTGACTTCAATATGATTGCGGCCACCAGTATGATTTCTCACGGCGTGGATGCCGACAGGTTCAACTTGATGCTCTTCTATGGGATTCCCGGCAACACTGCTGAATACATTCAGGCTTACTCGCGTGTTGGCAGAAAGCATACTGGCGTGGTCATAGATATTATGCGTCCAACGCGAGAAAAAGACCAAAGCTATCTCAAGAATTTCATTAAGTTCCATGAGTACAAAGACATTCTTGTGGACTCGGTATCAATGAACCGTTGGGCAACGAAAGCAGTCGAGAGCACTTTGCCGGGTGTTATTTCAAGCCTGATTCTCAACCACTATTTATATCTACTTAAATATGAGGCGGGTATGAGTGATGTCAGCAAGTATTCAAACCTGAAGACCGCATTGACCACAGGCAAGATTACGGCGGAAGAATTAAAGAAACACGCCTATGGCGTTTACAAATGCTCAGATGATGATAGCTCAGTCGGGAAGCTCTATCGACAGACAATTGATAGCTTGATAGACCAGTTGGTTGATGATTTGAAAAATGGATCCTTTGACAGTAATGCCTATATTACCGAGGTTTTCAATCATTGCTATTTCAAAGTTATGTTGAGCCTTCGTGACACCGATAAACAACTCATTGTTGAGATGAAATAGGAGGGAAAAGAGATGCCATCTGCTAAAAATACAATGAGCCGTGGGGTTCACCAAGCCTTGTATAAGTATTTACCCGGTAGTTGGGTGGATTTTACCCAAAGCGGCGGTGGTGTCACCTATGCCGTCCACGTTGATCGATGGAACAGCGTTCATCTAACGGACGTTAACAACAAACGCCTGCTGCGTGTGATAAATCAGCGTGTTAGCGGATTCAGAAATGGAAGTCCTGACGGGGCAGCTTCCGTTGTGAACTTCGCTTCAATTATCAATGAAGAAAACTACTATGTGCTGACTCCAAAGGTAAGCGAGCAAGAACGAGCCATTGTTACGTCGGTCAAGCCTTGGGTGTTTGTATGTAACACCTGTGGGCGTGTCCGCCAGTATTACAGTTACGAGGAATTCAAACGTCGCGAACACGAACCGTGTGATGTATGCGGGAAGCATATGACCCAGCTAAGGATGATTCGCTTCTGCAAATGCGGATATGCGGACGGAATCTTTGTACCTAAATGCCACAATAAGGAACACGGTACAAAATATATGACCCGTCGCGGTAGCGGGATTGATTTCGTATGTAAAAAGTGTGGGCAAAAGGCTGACCTGCCATTCTATTGTCCCGATTGCAAGTCCAAACTTGATATTAAACCTGCACTTGATTCGTCGCACTATTTTCCTTTCACACTTTCCCTTATCGACCTTCTCGATAAGCGGAAAGACGTGTTCTTGGATAATGAGGGAGGAAGCCTCGGCGAAAAAGTTGTTATAAGTCAATATTTGGGGTTGATACCTCAAGAAGAATACGCTGGTATTATTGCCAAGGGTAATGTCACCCAGGAAGACGAGTTCGAAACCGCTCTGCAAAAAGAAGCAGAGAATTTGCGGTTTGGCGGCTTGGACGAGGCTACCATTGCAATGGTGTTAGACGCTAAGCGTCGGGCAAATCCAAGCGGGAAGATTTTTGAAGCTATCGAAAGGGTCGGCCAAGGCTTCGCAGTCGTTAGTGCTGACGACATCAAGCCGATTGCCGAGGAGATTCTTGAATACGACGAACTTGTTCACGCTAAAGTTGTACTGTCACTTGAGGCGGCAGAACGCGACGCAGAAATTGTCAATGACGGCATTAAGCCCGACTATGTCTGCATTTCTAAAGCACTGGGATTTTCCAATGTTCAAATCTGCTCCGGCGTCCCAATTGTTTTTGCGGCATACGGCTACACTCGTAAAGAACGTGAATGTCTGGAAGGCGTTAAGCTGCACGGATTTCCGCAGGAGATGGAAAAGAAAAATATCTACGCTACCCGACTTGAAACCGAAGGCGTATTGTTCGAACTTGACCGACGCAAGGTTGTGGACTGGTTGCTTGACAATAAGCTAATTCAGAATGAAGACTTACCACAGGATATGAGCGACTACGGTATCAAGATGTGGTTCTTAGACAGAATTCGCCTTGACCGCATTACTCCGTTTACACCAATTGATGAAACCGATACCTACGGCTTAATTACAAAAAGGATTTATACCCTAATACACAGTATCTCCCACGCTTTGATAAATGAGGCATCGGAGATATGCGGCTTGGACAAGAGTTCACTGTCAGAATATATATTGCCAAATATCCCCGCTGTGTTTGTATACTGCTCAAATTCGCAAGGGTTCAATATGGGAGCATTGTACAGTGCATTCCAGATGTATTTTGATCGTTGGTTGAAGTACGCAAAGGAACGGTCAAAGAAATGCATCTTTGACCCTATATGCATCGACAAGGAAAAAGCTTGTGCGGGTTGTCTGTTTCTGAACGAGGTATCATGCCAGCACTTTAACAAAGATTTAGACCGGGGCTATCTCTGCGGATATTTTGACAAGCAGAAACAAGAGAAGCTGACTGGTTTCTGGGAGGATTGATTATGGCTATCATGCACCCTGCTCAAATACCCGAAGTTTACCACGCCTATTCTGAGGTGAAATTCTTCAACGCTTGCAAGGAGCAGTTGTCAGATAAGTATCACGTTTTCTATTCAGTCAGGTGGTACTCAACGGACAACGGAGTCAGAGAGGACAGCGAGTGCGACTTCCTGATTTTTAACCCTGATTATGGGTTTCTTTGTGTTGAGGTTAAGGGAGGCACAGGAATGAGGGTTGAAGACGGTGTATGGTATCTGGTTGACCATAACGGCGAACGTAAGCTGAAACGTTCTCCATATGACCAAGCCGAACAGAGTATGCGCTTCTTTAAGAGATATTACGAAGACGAGGTCGAAGCACAGTTTTCAGGTGTATATGGATGCGCTGTAGCATATCCGAATTACTCAATCAATGTGCCTATTACAGTTGGTTCGCCTATGGAAACAACCATCGACCTTTCGGCAATGAATAACATGCAAAAACGAGTTACAGAAATTTTCCGTTACTTTAGAGCACAACGCAGGGGAGCTTCATCTTTCCTGTCTCCCGATGCTCAGAAGAAGTTTATTAGCGTGGTCAACAAACGCATCGCCTTGTCTATTTCAGCGGGAGCCCTTATTCAAGATAAAGAGCGAGAACTACTCGAAATCAACCGGACGCAGGATACAGTCATCGACCTATTGGCGCACTATCCGAAAGCGTTCATTGTCGGCGGTGCTGGAACGGGCAAGACATGGATTGGGATAAAAAAAATCATCCGCTGTGTGGGGGGTGGCGGTAACGCCTTGTATCTCTGCTATAACAAGGCCTTAGCTGAGAATGTGTCCACACTTATTTCAGACAACCACGCTAACTGTTACAACATTGATTCATATGCATATTCGCTTCTTGGAGATAAAGTCGCAACTGCACCTGAGCAGAACGGGTGTAAAGAATACAGTGCCTTAATAGGAATTTTACCGAACCTTCAAAGATATGATTTGGTGATAGTTGACGAGGGTCAAGACTTTACCGAGGATTGGGCTTTTTGCGCTAACTTAATGGTAAAAGACACTGGTTCTCTCTATGTGTTCTACGATGAAAGCCAAAACATATTTAGGCGAAATTTTGGTGAAAAATTCTTTATTGATAGCCCACCATTTGTGCTTCGCTATACATCAGGAATACGGCGAACATCTACCGATATGCCCAAGAGCAGACAAATTTAGGGCTTGATACTATCGCCAATCAGATTGAAGGCGTAGAACCTGATTGTCGAAAGTTTACAAGGAAGGCACAAGCTGTATCATTCATTGATTCTGTTATAAACAAGTTGGTTAATAGAGAGGGCGTTGATTCTCAGAAGATAATTATCCTGAGTAATCGAAAGAAAGAGAACTCTATCCTGAGTGAAACGAACTTTGTCGGCGGTCAAAACCTCAGTGATGAGCGTATTTTACATAACACAGATTCAATAGCATACAGAACGATACAAAGTTTCAAGGGGCTTGAATCAGATGTCGTGATTTATATTAACCATACATACAAGGACGAGCCGAAAACCGAAAGTGTCCGTGCCACCCTCTACTCGGCGCAAACAAGAGCGCGATTCTATTTGTATGTATTGAATTTTGTAGAAAATAGGAGGGTTTATTGAATGGAGGACATTCTACTGATAGAGCCAAATTACGCAAACAAATATCCGCCACTGGGTTTGATGAAGATTTCAACTTTCCATAAGCGCTTAGGCGACTGCGTAGTTTTTGCAAAAGGGAAACTGCCGGATGAACTAGCAGGAAAAAGATGGGACAGAGTCTACGTTACGACGCTGTTTACTTTCGAATGGGAGGAAACTAGAAAGAGTATTGAGTATTCGCTCGCGGTTGTTAAAGATCAGCATATGGTATTCGTTGGGGGTATTATGGCCACTCTAATGCCTGAATTGTTTATAGAAACATTTCCGACCATTACCCTTATAAAAGGGTTATTGAATCGAGACGGGACATTAGGATTGCATAACGAAAAGTGCATTGACCGTCTAGCACCTGATTACGATATTCTTGATGATATAGATTACAAGTATCCAGCAACTGACGCTTATTTTCTCTATATGACTCGTGGTTGCGGTATGAAGTGTCAGTTTTGTGCTGTACAAACTCTCGAGCCGGATTATATACCATATATTTCCATTAAAGAACAAATTGTGGAAGTTGACAGACGCTTTGGGGCAAAGCGTAACCTCCTCCTCATGGACAACAATGTCCTGCGCTCAAATAAGTTTGATAGTATTGTCAATGAACTGATTGAATTAGGGTTCGGCAAGGGTTCTACTTATCCGAGTCCTCGTACGGGAAAGCCCTTGAAGCGTTATATCGATTTTAACCAAGGTCTGGATGCGAAGTTACTCACGGAACATAAAGCAAAGCGACTTGGAGAGCTTGCAATCAGCCCTGCACGAATAGCATTTGACCACATCGAAGACAAGGAACAGTACAAGATGGCATTGGAACTGTGCGCCAAAAATGGAATCAAATATCTATCTAATTATATACTTTACAATGGTGAGAATTTTACAGGTAAGGGTCAACATTATCTTGCTGATACACCAGAAGACTTGTATATCCGTATGAGGGTGTCTTTGGATTTTTGTGACGAACTCAACGATAAGTATGGAAGTGACGGGAGGGTCCATATATTTTCCTTCCCGATGAAATATATACCTTTGAATGCTATTGATAGATCTTTTATCGGTACTCATTGGAATAAAAAATACCTTCGTGCAGTGCAGAGAATGCTTATTCCTACGCAAGGAAAAGGCGTATCAACACGATCGTTTTTCGAGGCGGATTTTGGTAATACTGTAGAACAATTTATCGAGAATCTCGCGATGCCTGAAGACCTACTTGGTCTGCGTGGACATTTCGTCGAGCGAGCCAATGAATCAGAAGATGATAGAAAAAAGCGTTATACTAAATGGGAAGTAAATCATGCTCGGATTGACGAATGGAGACGACTTTATCGTTCTTTAGGGGTTGACTACACAAGCTATGTGGAACTCATCAAAGACAATGAATTTTCCATTGACAGCTTTGGACGGGCACATAGCTTAACACTCAAAAAGATGTTTATTCATAACCTTTCGTACCTAAGAATTTTAAGGAATATTGAGAAGTTGGGTACTGAGATGCTTACATACATAAAGAGCGAATTTCCAACACTGTACAGAGAACTCATAGAGTATGTTGTTTTTTCGGAGCATACCCAGTTCTCTTGCCTCAAAGGAATGCTGATACTTCAAGGCTCAACATATATAGCCGATATCATCAGAGCATTTATTGACGAACCTTATCTAGCAACTAATGTGTTTGATGCTCTATACAAGGCACAAAAAGATCTGAAGAAAATCTATTTTGATACCCGTAGTTTGGATATTGCTTTGCGTTATAGAAAAGCAAGTGCTATTTCGGATACCGAGTTAAGAAATATAATGCGCTTAGGACTTGAAGGCAACGAGAAGAAAATTGAATCAAGGCTTTATCAAAAATCGAAGCAGCTTAGAGAGACCTTGCGTAACGAGAATCATGACGAAATTGCAGGCGAAGTTATTCTTGATAAGATTGAGGAAATAATTGCGTTGCTCCAAAAAGTGTACAGGAAGGATGTGAAGTGATTTGGAGATCACAATAGGAAAATTCACACTCGAAACTCTTACCTCAGGGATGTATGATCGCCCCAAAGATGTATTCCGCGAGTATATTCAAAATGCCGTTGATTCAATTGATATAGCTGTTTCGGAGAAACAAGTTACCCAGGAAAAGGCCCAGATAGATATCGAAATTGACAAGGAAGGGCGTCGTATTAGGATATCTGACAACGGAACTGGCATTGGTATAGATAACGCTGTTAAATATCTGTTGGATATAGGACATTCTCCCAAACGGTTCACAAATGCTCGAGGCTTTCGTGGTATTGGGCGTCTAGCCGGGCTTGCTTATTGCGATAACCTCACTTTCGAGACCTCAGCAGTCGGCGAAGAAAAACGGACAGTAGTTGAATTTGATGCCAAGACTTTATGTGAACGAATGCTCAACGAGAGTGTTGATATAGACTTGCTTTCTCTAATATCAGATGTGGTCAAGATAAGAGTCGAGCAGGAAGCGCAAACAAAGCACTACTTCAATGTTGTTATGACAGGTGTTGAAGATACGGATGATATTTTAGACGTGGACAAGGTTATGCAATACCTTGAACAGGTTGCGCCGGTTGACTTCGTTAAGACTTTTGGATGGGGCAAAATCATCAAATCAAAGCTGAAGGTTTTGGGATTCTCACCGTCCAGCTACAACATTTTTATGGGTGACGGGAAAACATGCACCCCTGTTAAGAAAGCATACCGCGACACCGTAATCTCCGACCGTCTCAGAAAACTTGAAGATAACATTTCCGAAATTGAAACCAAGCTGTTCACCTATGACGGGGAGACGGTCGCTTACCTTTGGTATGCAAAAACTAGTTTCCATGGTACTTTGCAGGATGAGGCAATGAAAGGAATCCGGGTGAGAAAAGGTAACATCCTCATTGGGGACAAAACGACTTTAAATCATATTTTTAAAGACGAGAGGTTTAACGGATGGTTGCTCGGAGAACTTCATATCTTGTCAGATAGGTTGATACCCAACGCACGGCGAGACGAGATGGAAAAGAACACAGCTTATTCTGCGTTGATTGATGATTTGCGGGCTTGGGCAGATGTTATATCATACGAGATAAGAAAGATTTCTAATCAGAGGAGTTCGGACAAGAAGGCTCAACGAATTATAGAGCTAGCCCATAGTAAAACAGTTCCAGACATCGAGGCAACCACCACTATTGTTATACCAGAGGTAACCCTAATATCGAAAGCCGAAACTGAACAAGTGAACCACACTGAATTGGTGGCGGCTCTTGATATTCTCATTGGCTCCCAGCAACCAAGCACAAAATACAAGGCTCTAAATCTACAATCAAACATCACTATTGAACAGAAGAAAGTGTTGGAGCGTGTTTTTGATATTCTCTGCAGGGATGAAAGACAGCAATCTAACGCACTCATCACGAAAATTATCAGGGAGTTCGTTCCGAAAACTGTGGCGATTGTAAGGTAATCTCATGAATTAAGGAATTTTAAGAGTCAAATGCATGGGCAAAATATTGAGCAAAACAATAATAGAACGACTCGATAAAAATGCTTTTGATTCGTTCTTTCAAAAGCTGATCAATGACCCAAGTTACGGTCGAGATGTAACACGGGTTAATGATATAGATTATAGAATATTTGACTGTTTACCAGAACGATTTATCTATAGCGTAGATGCTTTTTTCTGTGCTATGAACCCTACTCAATTTATCAAAAGTTTGATAAGAGTAATGTTGATTTCAATAGTTTGAGAATCCTAGTATCGAAATATATTACGAATCGAAAATACGAAGGACCATGGATTCCACAATACGGTAGTACCCTATATATGATTAACAACTATGATAGTAGTAAGTTGAGTATTTCTGCTGAAGAATTGATGTAATTATACAACCAAGAATTGGCTCCTGTCTTGCGGTGAGAAATACACTATCATTTATTACAGAGAGATCTGGAGTGCTACGATAAAAGTAGAGTCTGAACCGCGAGATTATGCTATACTAAAAGTATCAGTATAAGGAGCGAAAGAAGATGAACGAAAAATTCAGCAAAGAAATCCGGCAAGAAGCGTTAAAACT